>ENA-OQBL01000013-OQBL01000013.1-human-gut-metagenome-genome-assembly--contig:-NODE-13-length-149617-cov-14.609272_pt1 | contig 149617 bp, 110 predicted proteins | sample MGYA00242747_ERZ504553 | MGnify/ENA primary metagenome ERZ504553 (study PRJEB26092, sample SAMD00036240) | human gut metagenome | host: Homo sapiens | study: EMG produced TPA metagenomics assembly...
CGCGACAGGAATAGGAACGTCCCATTCTCGTTACCGATATAGGTGCCCATGTTGCCTAGGACTCCCCACGCCGCTATAGGTGGCCTCGATGGAGAACACAAACGTGTCGCCCATATATACGGCCTCGAAGGGAGACACCGATGAGGGAAGGACCAGCTGAGCCCTCTTGGTATTGTTGCCGTCCGTCAGGTCGATCGCCGTCATGCCGTAGTAGACGCCCTCGTCGTTGCGCACACGCGGGGAAATGGTCAAGATGCCGTCACTCACACGCGGGGCGGATGCAAAGCGGCCCGTTGACTTCCAAATGGCCTCGGCCTTTGCCTCGTCGAGCGAGCGGCGGTAGCAATACGAGTCGTGACTCGTCTTATTGCCGCCTGCAGCAGGCATCTTGTACCAAATGACGGACGATTCGAACGCCGTAAACAGCGGCGGGTCGTAGTCCTTGCCGCCTCGGTCGAGCTCGACCACATCGCCGACAAGCGACGCACCTGCCGTATTTTGCGCATAGAGTTTCCATGATGCATTCGCAAAGTTCATCTCGACCCAAGCAAATACGCCATCGCCGGCGCGGACATCGTAAAACGAATACCCCGCACCTTCCACGGGATCCTCGACGAGCGTCGTGAGTGAGCCGTCGCCCAGGTTGAGCATGCCGAGCGTATTGGCATGCCGCGCCGATGCGGGCGCCATCATCGCCGCGGCGTAATCACCGTCGCAGTAATACAGCAGCGTACCCAAAGGCAATGTCCATGAAGCTGCAGGCTCGAGGTCGATTTCGACAGCCTCGTACTCATCCGTAATCGAGACGATTTTTGAGTCATCTTTGATAACCTGCGGCTCGCCGGCGGCATCGTCGCTGGTGCCCGTTTTTTTCGAGCATCCGGCAAGTACCGTGGCAGCGCCCGCGGCAGCTCCACCGAGCACAAAGCCGCGGCGCGATATTCCGTTCTTGATGTGGTCGGCGATACCCATTAGGCGATCTCGGCGCGAGCGGCCTCGATAGCGCGGGTAAGCTGGTCGGCGCAGGAGGTCTTTTTCATACCGCAGGTATTACCGGCGAGAACCTCGATTACGCGATCGGCAGGAGCACCCTCAACCAGCTTGGAGATAGCCTTGAGATTGCCGTCGCAGCCGCCGGTAAACTCGACGCCCAGCACTTTGCTGCCGTCATCGGAAAGATTGAGGTGGATATTGCGAGAGCATACACCCTGAGGCTTGTAGTCAAAACTAATCATTGAGATCCCCTCTCAGAAAGAAATTTCAGACGTCTATTATCCACGCCTGGCCCGACTTATTATCGTAAGCACCGATTCAACATCCTACGATGCATAGATTAGTGGGGGCAAGATTAGCAGCCCGTACCCCGTGCGTGGACTGTGCGCTTCTCCCGATACATATTGTGGTCGGCGACACGATATACATCGGCCAGCGTATTTCCAGCCGTCTCGACGGTCGCCACGCCAATCGATGCGCTGACCGTCAGTGCCTCATCGCTTACCGCGGCAAGACCGAGACGAAGATCCTGTTCCAGCCCGAGCGCAGACTCGTTGTCAGTATGGGGGCAAACCAGCAAAAACTCGTCGCCGCCAACGCGCATCGGCAGGTAATCCGCACCAGCCACCCGCCGCAGCACGGACGCCGTCCGTCGCAGCAGTTCATCCCCCATCTCGTGACCGTAGATATCGTTGGTCCGCTTGAGATAATTGCAGTCCAACATAATCACGCTCACGGGCAAGCCCTCGTTTACCAGGCTATCTCCGCGCGATTCAAGGTAGTTGCGGTTGCGAAGCCCCGTCAGTTTGTCTTGGTATGTCAGCTCCTCGGCATGTTTGACCATCGATATGTTGTGCGTCGCCACGACGACCGACTCCAGCCGGCCTTGCTCATCGCGATGCTGGGGGACAACCTGTAGCGAGTACCAAGCGCCTCGACAATCTCGCACCTCGGCAGCCAAGTACGGTACGCCCTCCATACGTTCGCGAAGCGTACTTATATCTACGAGTCCCACAACCGCTTCGCGGCTTTCGGGGCTCACGACATCCCGGCAGACCGTGTCCATAAAGTCATATGCCTCGCTGTGCTCGGCAAATATCTTCGCTATCGTCGGCGACATATTGATTCCCTCGATCTCGAGGGTGTCGAGATGCAAAAGGAAGGTCGAATCGTAGATGGCGCTTATGGCATTGATAATGCCGAGCTGTTTATCCTTTTCGACCAAATTGCGGCGATCAACGATATTTCGAGCCAACAGTACCACGACCCAAAACGCAAGGCACACCAAGACGCCAGCGGCGACAAATGTGATCCTGCCAGACATGACCTCAGATTTGGGATACAGCGCAAACAGGCGGTAGTCCTTGTATGCCGCACGCACCGCGTACCATTTGTCTCCTCGATATTCGATGCGCGTTAGGCCATCGTCTTTCCACTCAACCCCTGCGCTGGTGAGGAATCGGGCGAGCGACACGTCAGCATCGGCGCTGTTGGATGAGACAATCTCCGCATCCTCCATAACAAGCACCGTGGGGCCCTGGTGGAAGGTGCTGTTCGAAAGCACGTCGGCTATGGCATATGAATAGTCGTCCGCTGGATCGGAAACAAATGAGCGGTATGCCAAGGCAACGCCGTCGCCATACGGGATAGCGCAGACGGCAAAAACGACACCACGGCGCTCGACGACAGTTGAGTAGGTCACTTTGGAACCTTGATACATCGATGCGACCGGCGCACAGGCCAGCTCCTCTCGCCACAACATGAGCGGATCGCGACCATCGATGTCGTAGTGGGCAGCCATATGGCCATCGGAGTCCATGACCATCAGCCCCGAAAGGTTCTCGGCATGGACAAATTGCTCGATAAGATCGTCGTTAACCTCAACGCGATCAGAGGACAGGAACGTCGCAAACGATTCGATCGCGGCGAGCAAATCGTGCGTCTCTTCGGTTTTTCTCCCCTGTTCGTAGCGGTCATATTTTTCGCAAGCGTTTTCCAAAAACGCCATGGTTTCTTGGCCAAACCCAAGCGTTTTTTCGAGGCAGCGATGGGTTCCAACCGTATACAACAGGCCTAACAAGACAGCGCTGACAATAACGCCGACAGCTATGACGGTCAGAGTCTTTCGACGCAAGCGGTGCTCATCATTTGTCATGGATTTGCTCCTTGCCCGCCCGTCGTCGCTCCTGTCTTGTAATTGCCCACAATACGGTCAATCGTGCCATCTCGGTCCATGGCAAACAATGCGGTATTGAGATCCTTTACGATCGGTCCTTCATAGCCGTCATCAAACGCGACGCCCAGATCAACCGTCATAACGTTGTCAGCGAACACGCGGTAAAGGCCGGGATACCGGGCGGCAAGTCGGTCAAGCGGCTGAACGTCCGCCATCCAACAGTCGACATACCCTTTGGCGAGGGCGGCTTTGCAGAGTTCGGCAGAACCATACGATTTGATTTGCACGTTCGGCGAGATTTCCAGATCCCCTGCGAGCAATCGGCGTTCACTCACCGAGCCCGCAATTACCGCGATGGTCTTGCTTCCATCGAGATGCGCCAAGGACTTGATGCCACTCGTTTTCTTGGCGGCAACCGAGACCGTCACGGTTAGATACGGCTCGGTCCAGTAATACTTATCCTCGCGATAACAGGGAGAATAATCACACCACAGGCAATCGATATCACCGTTTTCGAGCAGCCGGTCGCGATCGTTCCAGTCAATATCGACAAACTGTGGCTTGAGCCCCGCACGCTCACACGCCTCGCGGGCGATGTCGATATCGATACCGGCGTAATCGCCCGTGGTATCGACATACACATAGGGGTCGTTATCCGTAACGCCGATTTTGAGTACCGGGAGATCTTTGTCGGCTTCATTCGAGGAGGAAGAACTGCTTCGAACGGTATACGTCAGGGCGGCCACACAGGCGGCAACAAGGAGCATGAGCGCAAACGAGACGATGGCGGCTCGCTTGATACGTCCGGGCACAAGCCTCCCTTCATCGAAACAGCAGTCGGATTTCATTGTATACCCGGGGCTGATGCGGCGATAAAAAAGCGCCTCACCCAAGATGGGCAAGGCGCCAAAGGTTGGAATGCATCCGCAAACAGCCGAATTATGTTAACCCTACTCGAAGCTCACCTGCTCCAGGCGATCGAAGACCGTGTCGATGCGGGTGAGGAAGTCCCACGGATCAAAGATCTCGTCGAGCTTCTCCTGGCTGACGGTGCAGCGCGGATCGGCCTCGAGACGCTCCTTAAAGGTGGGACCGGAAACACAATCCTGCACTTCGTGCCAGGTGGCCATGGCGTTTTCCTGCACGATAGCGTAGGCGTCCTCGCGGGTGATGCCCGTGTCGACGAGGGCGAGCAGCACCTTGGAGGAGAAGATGAGGCCGCGGGTCTTGTTGAGGTTGGCCATCATGCGGGCGGGATACAGCTGCAGGCCGTCGATAACGCGGATGAGGCACTGGAACATGTGGTCGAGCGCAATGAAGCTATCAGCCTGGGCGACACGCTCGGCGGAGGAGTGTGAAATGTCACGCTCGTGCCACAGGGCGACGTTGTCGAAGGCAACCTGCGCGTTGGCCTTCACGACGCGCGACAGGCCGCAAACCTTCTCCATGGTGATGGGGTTGCGCTTGTGCGGCATAGCGGAGCTGCCCTTTTGTCCCTTGCGGAAGGGCTCTTCGGCCTCGAGCGTATCGGTCTTCTGCAGGTTGCGGACCTCGGTCGCGATGCGCTCGCAGGTGGCCGCTGTAGTGGCAAGCACGCCGGCGAGGTAGGCGTGGTGATCGCGGCTGATGACCTGCGTGGACAGCGGATCGTGAACCAGGCCCAAGTGCTCGCAGACGTACTCCTCGACGAACGGCTCGATGGAGCTGTAGGTGCCGACGGCACCGGAGATGGCACCGAAGGCAACGTTCTTGCGAGCGTCCTCAAGACGATCGAGATCGCGCTTGAGCTCCCAGGCCCAAGAGCCAAACTTCATACCGAAGGTCATCGGCTCGGCATGGATGCCGTGAGTACGGCCGGCGCAGAGCGTATTGCGCTCTTCGAAAGCGCGGCGCTTGCAGATCACGCCGAGCTTCTTGACGTCCTCGATAATCAGGTCACAGGCCTGAGTAAGCTGATAGCACAGAGCCGTATCACCCAGGTCGGAGCTGGTCATACCATAGTGAACCCAGCGGCTAGGCTTGGGCTCGCCCTCCGGAACATCGGCGTCGATGTACTCCTTCATGTTGGTCAGGAAGGCGATGACATCGTGGCGCGTGACTTCCTCGATCTCGTCGACCTTTGCCTTCTCAAAGTTGGCATGGTCGCGGATCCATTGGGCCTCGTCTTTGGAAATACCGATCTTGCCGAGCTCCGCCTGGGCCTCGCAGGCCAGGACCTCGATCTCCTGCCAAATGGCGTACTTGTTCTCGAGGGAGAAGATGTGTCCCATCTCCGGGCGGGTATAGCGATCGATCATAGCGGCTCCTTTTTGGTTATTGGCACGTTGGTCGTAACTCGACTATTGTACCGTGCGCAGGCGCCCGTATGAGCAACGGGCATCAACCTAACATGTTGCAGATGGAGCGGTCATGAGGACGTCCGCGTATTTGCGAAGCAAATACGCACCGGCTTCAGGCGAGCCCCTCGGCCTCACGAAGCCGCGGGGGAAACTTTGTTGAATTGGCCGTCCCCATGTCTCCCGTGCCCGGTGGAGCGGGCAACGGGACGTCCGCGTATTTGCTTCGCAAATACGCACCGGCTTTAGGCGCCTGCCGGCGCCTTCGCCTGCTCGCTACAAACGCTTCGCGTTTGCTTTACGCTCACACCCTGGCGGGTTCGAGTCCCGGCACTTTATTGAAAAAGCACGGCACCGTAATGGTGCCGTGCTTGTGCTTTTAACTGGAGCGGGCAACGGGACTCGAACCCGCGAGTGTCAGCTTGGGAAGCTGATGCCTTACCACTTGGCGATGCCCGCATATGTGGAGGATAGTATAACGCGGTTGTCTTGTTCGATACAAGGGTGACGATGCTTGTTTTAGCTGTGGAGAATCGTCCTAAAAACAGGCCAATTGTGAAGATAGGGACCTGTACGTTCTTCTATTTACCGTTGTCTACCTGCAGATTTATTCCATTATCTTTCATAGGCGCCATTTGTCAGATATCGGGCAAGCATTTGGTCAGGTTCCGGTACTTACCCGCATGAACCTTGGGGATAGCCTCATCCTACGCGCCGCGGCCTCCCCGTGCGGCGCACGAGGGATAAGGAGCAGCCATGTCCAACGCACCCACGCACTCTGTCCACAGCGCAATCACAGCAGGATCGCTGCTCCTAGTCCTCTTTTTACTTTTAGGCTGCATGACACCGGATGCCGCGCTCGCCGTCGACGGTTACGAATCGCTCGGATTCCGCACTATCAGCAATGAATGCGGTCCTTTTGGAGTTGGCAAATACGAGGCACAGGATTCTTCGACTGCCTATTGTATGAACCAGGACCGATTTGGCCCCAGCACACCGGGCGGACCCTGGCTCACCTACAATCAGGGCTGGGTATGGCTCGAAGACGAATTCGCGGCCATCATCTGCCATGGCTACCCCACCGCCACATCCTTTGGCGGGCATAACCTGTCCCCCGATCGAGCGCGCGCCGCAACCCAACTTGCCGTCTGGATGCTCAACGGCACCACCCATACCGACGGATCATTCTCATATACAACCGCCCAGGGCGTCACAAAGAGCGGAAACTTTTCCGGCGACAATGAGGTCGTTGCCGCAGCGCGCTGGCTCCACGACAGCGCCAAATCGGGAAGCATTAAAGCCGCACCGCATCGCGCACGGCGCTATTTGGGAACTGTGTCGGGCGGCAGCAAGCGTCAAGACATGCTCTACGTGCTCCCGGCCGTCTCCGCATCCTTCCAAAAACAGTCAGCCAACGCCGCCATCACGAGCGAAAACGATACCTACAGGCTCGACGGAGCGAGGTTCGACATCTATGAGAGCGCCGGCGACAAGCGTGTCGGCAGCATCCAGATGGACAGCAGCGGTCGCGCACAGGCGACACTTTTGCCCAATACGGCATATTATCTGGTCGAAACCAAAGCTCCAGCGGGTTATATCCCCAGGAGTGACCGCATCGCCTTTTCCACCGGCAATGACGGCGGGAATGTCGTCATCGATGAGCAGCCCGGTACCATTACCCTGCGCATCGCAAAGGTCGATGCCGCGACAGGGGCAGGTCCTCAAGTCGGCGCGTCACTTGCCGGCGCTGAGTTCACCTGCGTCTCACAGTCTACCCCGGGCTGGTCGCACACCCTCACGACGGATGAGGACGGCCGGGCAACACTTACCGACATCCCCCTGGGCACCTTTACCATCTATGAGTCAAGAGCTCCCGAGGGCTATCTGCCCTCCGATGAAACCTGGAGCTACACCATCGGTGCCGATCAGCTCGGAGACGCGGGCGTCGTTGAGCTCGAGCGCCGCATCCCCAACATCCCCATCGCTTTTGACCTCGAAATTTCAAAGTTCAAGGACTGCGGTAATAGTGACGAATCTGGTGTAGAGCAGTCGGCGGAAAGCGTGGTCTTTGAAGTGGTAAGCAACACTTCGCAGCAAGTTGTTGGAACGCTGACCACCAATATCTACGGTTTCGCATCGACCAAAGATCAGGCTGGAGCATGGTTTGGCGCAGGAAAGCGCCCCGATGGCGTCAGCGGAACCATACCGTATGACCGTGCCGGCTACACCATTCGTGAGGTTGTCGACACTGTGCCCGACGGCTTTAAGCAGGCAGGGGAATGGACTATCACGGCAGAGCAGATCACGGACGGCGCAGAGCTTCAGTACATCGTAGACAACCACGCCCTGTCGACACATCTTCAAATCGTGAAGCGCGATGCTCAGACCGGCAACGCTGTACCACGTGCCGGGTTCACCTTTCAGTTGCTCAATGGCGACCGTGAGCCCATCTCGCAAACATCCTGGCATCCCGCCCATACCGTTATGAATACCTTTGCGACCGATGAAACCGGTACCGTCACCCTGCCCGAATCGCTTAACCCGGGCACGTATTACATACGAGAGACTTCCGCCAAGGAACCGTATCTTGTTGATGAAGATCTGGAGATAACGATTCCCGCCGACATGAACTTAACGCCCGTCGCGGTCGCCTCGTTTTACGACGACGCGGCAACAGGAAGCATCGAGATCGTCAAGAACGATGCCGTAGGTGGGCGCGCCCTTGCCGGTGCTGTTTTTGATATCCGTGCCGTGGGCGATATCGTGCGCCCCGACGGCAGCATTGCTGCCCTGGACGGCGAGACTGTCGCCACCATCACGACCGACGAACGGGGATTTGCGTGCGCAAATCATCTTTCGCTGGGGTGCGGAACCGCCACCTATGAGGTAATCGAGGTGCAGGCACCCGAAGGTTACCTGCTCGACCAAAGCGTCCACACCGTCGAGCTGTCGTATGCCGGTCAGGAAACACCCGTGATCGATGCGCACCTCGACGTTTCTAACGACTACACCAAAATCGACATCTCCAAAGTCGATTTGACCGGCAAACAAGAAGTAGATGGCGCCCGGCTCTCCCTCCACGGTGCCGACGGAACCGAAATAGACGCTTGGACCTCCTCTGACAAACCGCATCGCATCGAGCATCTTTTGCCCGGCACCTACACCCTGCGCGAAGTGATGCCCCCGCGCACTTACGACCTTGCCGAAGACATGACGTTTGAAATTAAGGCCACAGGAGAAGTGCAGACGGTAGCCATGAAGGACGCACCCATCGAGATCGAGGGCAAAGTCGACAAGCGGCAAGAGATCGCCCGCCCTATCGGTAAGGGTCTCGTCGCCAACGGCGATGGCAAAAACCGAGCCGTGGCACAATCCGATGCGGACGGCTCCTTCTCTTATACGCTCGATGCTAAAAATGAGTCGAATACCTGGGTTGATGAATTCACCATCACTGACGATCTCGAATGCGCCAAGGAAGGCACTGCCAAACTCATCGCCATCGAAACCCCTGTCGCGACCGGGGACATCGACGGTCTTTGCAACGTGTGGTATCGAACGTCTCCAGTGGGAAGTATCGATACGGGCGAACAGACCAATGCAACGCTCAGCGACGGGCATGACAACCCCTGGCTCGAAACGGACGAGGTCAAAAAGCTCCTAGGTGACGATTTGCGCATGGTCGATTACGGCGATTGGCATCTTTGGAAAGCCGATATCCCAACAACGGAGTCGGTCACCCTCGAGGCAAAAGAGCTCGCTCTTTTGGACGATACCGCCGTCACGGGCATTCGTCTTGAGTACGGGGTCGTATCGGCCGACTTCACGACAAGAGGCGCTGCAGAATCTTGGACCCGCGAGGACCTCAAAGACGAGCATGACGACCTTGATGATGTGAGCGCCGTCCTTGACTCGGATATTCACGGTGCCGTCATCCATATGCAGGCCGCGTCGTCTTACACGCCTCAGACCGCACTCGCCAACAGCGCTCGCGTTGACCTCTGTCGCAATGGCGGCGGTAGCAACCTTGAATCACATGACGAGGATCGCGTCATCCAGCGATGCGCCATGCCGCAAGATTTACCGGCAACGGGCTCCCTTCCCATTGCCGCCTGCCTCACCGCCTTCGTGACCTCCGGCGCCGCGGCAATCTGGTTTGCCCATCTAAAGCTGGCGTCAAAACGTCGCTGACGCAATAAAAAAGAGGCGAGCCCGTCTCCCGGCTCGCCTCTTATTCGTTCGTGGCGAAATGGCTATTCCCCAGATGCAGACCCACCGTCGATAAGCGCTTGATCGGACTCGGAGATGCCATCGGCTCCCAAACTCTGCTCGTGCTCCACTTCTTCGCTAATCGTGGACTCAGGCGTTGAGCCTTTAACGCCCACGATATACGCGGCCCCGAAACCAAGGACAATGGCGATCAGGGCCAAGATGAGATAGACGGGCCAGTGGCGCTTGATGTACGAAAACACGCAGACTCCTTATAGGTCAACCTACGAACGACGAATGACCTCGGTCACGACCTCGGACACCGTAGCGATATTTGTCGGATTGACGTTGTACGGCAGATCGTCCTCAGTGTGAGCGCATGCCAAACGTGGGCCGTCGACGCCGGCAATGGTAAGGGCGCGTCGGCTTGCCTCGAGAGCAGCATAGGCATCGGTCTTGGCATAGGGCATCTCAAATGCACCGCAATCGACATGGAACGACTTGCACACCTTGTTGACCAAGTTCATGATGCGTCGGTCACCCTTGAGCAGCTGCTGCTCGCCCTCGACCGTCACGACCGAAAGCCTACCGGCACCAATGGACTCAAGGTTGATAAAGAACACGCCACGGAGCTTGTCGCGATGCGCGGCCAGGAACGCCTTCATGCCGGCGCCGTCGCAATCGGAAGCGCCTGTAGCCACAAACCAGATGTCGTGGCCAAGCAGCTCGTCATCGCCCATGGAGGCAACGGCAGCGAGCATATCCTCGGCGGAAGCTCCATCGGAAGACGTGGCACCGCCCTTCCAGCCGTCGTCGTCATCCTCGAAGTTATCCCACGAGCCGATACCGCGACCAGACTTCTTGGCGTCGTAATCATCCTCGACACCAAGCCAATCGCTCATGCTGTCCTGCTCGTTTTTCTTTTTGCGACCGAACAGACCGCCCAAGCCGCGCTTTTGCGGCTTGGCGGCCGGAGCGGCAGGAGCCGAGATAGTCTCAAGCGGCTGAACATCCGAGCTGACCGGCATGGGGGGAACAACCGGAGCCGATGTGGGCTCGGGCCCCTGTGCCGTCGCGAAGGGATCGTTAACCTGAGCCGAAGGGTCGGGAAGGTCGAACAGCGAGGTGCGCGAGGCGACATTGGCCTGCTGCATCGAAGGCATCGAGGGATCGGGGACCGAGGCCAGCGGAGACGCAGAGGGCATGGGAGCCGGCGCGGATGCCGGGTCGGGAACGTTCATGTTCGGGCGCGGCGACGCCTGAGACGAGATTTGAGCCATCAGAGCATCGACCGTCTCGGCCTGCGACGGAGCAGCATTGGCAACCGTGGCGCCGGGATCACTCGGCGCGGGCATGGTGAAGATCTGCGTAGAGTAGGGCCTCGACTCATCCGCCTGCGGAGCTTCGGGGGCCACGGGCTCAGGCTCTTGCTCGGAGCTGTCCGCAGCGACCTGTTCCGCCACAGATTGATCCTCGACCGTATCGGGCGCAGCGGGCTCGTCCTCGACAGGAGCGGAAAGGGGCTCGGCGATAGCGGTGCCCTGCTTCTCAAACGTCATCGTGGCATCAAACGACACAGTGCTGTCGACCGGCTGTTGGGTTTCGAAAGTCGCCGTCTCCCCGGCAACATCCGCAGGCGAAGGCTGCGGCGCCTCGAAAGACGTCGTGGCGTCGGCAACATCAACAGATACCGGCTGCTCGGCGTCGTTTTGCTCAAATTCCTGTGCCGCGCGCTCGCGCTCGGCCTCGGCCGCCTGTTGCTGGGCTGCAGCCTCGCGCTCGGCTGCCTCGCGGGCAGCGGCGCGCTTTTCCTCAAAGTCGTCAACGAGTTTCTTGCCCTTTTCGAATGCCCCCTTAAAGAAATGGGAGGCGCTGGCACCGATCGAAGAAAACGCGGAAGCGATATCGGCATGGGGCGTCGTCACCGGAAGCTCGGCAGAAAAATCGGTGTCGCTCTCGTAGGACACACGCTGCGGATACGCATCGTAGTCGTCCTCGGTATTATCGAGCTCCTCGGGCGCCGGGGCAGGCGCCATGACGTCCAGACCGGCTGCGGGATCGATAGCAGTCTCCGCATCGGCTTCCGTCTCGACGGCATTGGCCTCATCGGGCTGCGCAGCCACGACCGGATCGGGCTGGGGCGCGGGCTCGAACGTCGGCTCCTCGCCCTCTTCGTAATCGAGCGTACAGGACTCGGGAAGCATTCCCAGGGCACGGATGGCATCCGAGCCAAACCGGATGTTGCCGGCGGCATTGCGATAAAGCTTGGGCTCGGGCTCGGCCTGCTCGGCCGCGGCAGGCTCCTCTGCCGACTCGGCAGCGGACTCGTCTGCAACGGGCTCCTCGGCCGGAATATCTTGGACCTGGGACTCGGGTGCAATGACGCCAATCAGGGTCTCGTCGGCAGAAGCACCTTCGAATCCATCGATTTGCTCATCAAAAGCCTCGCCCTGCTCACCCTCGGGAGCGACCGGCTGGCCATACTCATCCTCGGTATAGGCAGGCTCTTCGTACTCGATGGTATTGCCGTAATCATTTTGCTGCTGGGCTGCGGCGTACTCGGCTGCCGCGCGCGCCATCTCCTCGGCGCGACGCTTCTGCTCGCCAAAATACGTGTCAAACGGAATATCGTCAGGGAACTCGTTCTCGCCCTGATAGGGGGCGACGTTATCCATGACACCCAGCATGGCGGCAACAGAGGACTTGTTGCAAACCGAGCCGGACGTGTAGGGAAGGACAAAACGATTGGAAATGATATTGGCGGCATTGGCGAGCGCCACGAGGGAGGCAAGGATCGCGACAATCCACAGCAGGACCTTCAACGCGCCGGGAAGCGGCAAGATGCGCAGGATGGCAATAGCCGCGGGAGCAATCGTGGCAATCGGGAGCAATTTGGCGATCAGCGCTCGGTACGGCGCATAGGGCTCGCGAGCGAGCAGTTCGGCGCGCGGGGAGTCATAGTGCGCGACGACGACAACCGGGCGATTGCGCGGAGAGGCAAGCGGACCAGAGGCCTTGTGATAGGCGATGACATTTTGGCTCACGCCCGTCTTGCCCAGGCGCGAGATCACGGGGCGCCCGGTTCGCTCGAGCACATAGAGCACGGCTCCGACAATGGCCAACAGGGTGCCGACTAAGCCGATACCGCCACCGATGCCCATAAGCAGGGCACCGGCAAATGCCAGAATGCCCGTAACGGCAAACGCCATCCTGCTCGGCGCGGGAGCATTAAACTCCTGCACCTCGGGATCAAAGCCGTGGTTGCGGAAAATTTGAGCGATATCTTCGGCAGCCAAGCGCTCTTCTTCGCTGCACGCCGGCGTGATGCCAGTGTTCTGCAACAGGTGGTTAATATAGTTCTGGGTGTTCGCCATATGCGCTCCACATCCATAATCCGACAAATAGGCCCAATGTATGCACATTAGAACCGTATATAGTCGAAAGTATACCCCGAGCGGGCGCAAACGGCCGAATTCTGGGCATCTTACCGCCCCAAGCGGACAAGGATATAGCCTAATCTCCATATCGGACTAAAATCATGGCATCAAACACCTTCCCATGCGAGGATTCTATGACGGCAAGCGATACAACCGTAACGAATAAAAATGGGGTGCCGGAACCCGGTTTCGACAAGACCGCCCAGCGCATCCTCAATCTGTTCTTTGTCCTCAACAGCTCTCCCGAGCCATTGACCACAGAGCAAATTGTCCTGGATTCCGATCTTGGCTATGGGTCGGGCAATATCGACTCGGACAAGCGCAAGTTTCGCCGCGATCGCGAAAAACTCCTCGAACGCGGAATCACGATCAAGGAAGTTCGCGCAGCAGGCGCCCAAGAAACCGAAGAAAGCGCGTGGACCATCGATCGCGAGCACACGTTTGCGGCCGGTGGCCTCATCACCGCAGACGACGCGGACATCTTGCTCGACGCTATCGACCAGACCCTTGCGACCGGTTCGGCCGCGTTTGCCACGCCGCTTGCAGACATACGCTCCAAGATCGCCTACCTCACCGGCGCATCGACCGCAGAAGAGCCTCCCGCCCGTCGCTTACCCGCCGTCGATGCGGTGTGGAGCGCTTTCGCCGAACGCTGCGCACTGCGCTTTTTGTATCAAAACGGGCACGGGGAGCAAAAAGAGCGCACCGTCTGCGTATACGGCATGTTTGAGCACGAGGGTGTGGCGTATTTTTGCGGACTCGACAACGCCACCGATGAAATCAGGACGTTTCGCTGCGACCGTATCGTTCGCGCATGGCGCCCCTCGAAGGCCTACTCCATCCCCGCCGACTTTAACCTGAACGATCGCCTGTTCTTTGAGTTTGATTTTGCCGATTGCAAGCCCGTTATGGCGACCTTTTCGTTTGCCCCGCAAGCCCAGGCCGACATGGTCAGCGGCCTAACGCGCGGTCGCGGGGAGCTCACGCACACCGAAGAGGGTTGGACCTGGACCGTCGGCGTGCGCGACCTTAATGCCGCTGCCTCGTTTTGTATGGAGCACGCCATGGACGGCATGAGACCCGTTGCCCCCGATGCACTTAAACTGGCGTGGAACCACCTCATCGAAAGGACGGTGCACGAGCATGCCCGCGCGTAAACTCACCAGCGAGCAAAGGCTCTCGCGTGCGATTGACATCATGGAGGCCCTCTACGCTGCCGGTGGGACCGGTATGACACGAGGGGATATCTGCAGCCGTTTTGATATCACGGGTGCGGCGCTCGACGAAATTATCGATATCGTCTCGACCCTCGCTGACCGTGAGTCGGGCGCACGCATCATCTGCGAACGCCACGGCGAGTGCATCATCCTGACAGGCGATGCGGGGCGTGTGCTGCCCTTGCGCCTAAGTGCCGCCGAAGGTGCCGTGCTCAACCACGAACTCGAATCGATGGGAATCGACTCTCGGGCAGCAGAGCGTATCCGACACGCCCTCCTACCCGAGAAACTCGGCTACAACCAGCGCGTCGTCGATACCGTTGCCCGAGGATCGCACTGGCAACAGCTGAACTGCGCGATTCAAGACGGCGTTCGATGCCGCATCATCTACCGTTCGATGGACGACACACGGCCGCGTGAGCGTCTCATCGACCCCCTGCGCATCGCGACGCATGGCGACCAAACATATCTGATTGCCTGGGATGTCGAAGTTGATGCGCAGCGCTCCTACCGCATGGACAAAATCGAAGGCCTTGCCCTTACCGACGATTCTGTGGAGCGCCACGCGCCCGCGTCCGCATCCCTCCACGAATCCCTTTCCAAAGCGGAGCAGAGCGCAAAACTCCTCATGCCGCTCGACATGGCAGAGCGCCTAGACTGGGCCGGCATCATGTCGATTGAGCCAAACGGGGCAGACATGGCAACGGTGACCGTGCGTTATGGGTCAGAGCACTGGCTGTTCTGCCAGGTAATCGCAGCGGGCGGAGCCATCCGCATACTGGATGACCCCGCCCAGGCATTGCGTCTATGCGATATGGCGAAGAGCCTGACCTGCCCGCTTTAACGGCGTCGCTCGTGGCGCGCACGCCACAGCTGCAAATAATGACCGATCTGCGCCGACTCGATACGCTGGTAGGAAGTCGTGGGCAGCGACGTCAAGAACTTCTTGCCGTAGCCCTTTGTCACCAAGCGCGGATCTGCCAAGATGAGCACGCCGCAATCGGTCGATGAGCGGATAAGACGGCCGGCGGCCTGTTTGACCTCGAGCACCGCCTCGGGCAGCGAGTAGCGCGCCCAGGCGCGGTCCTCACGCAGATTGCGCTCACACGAAAGGGGATCCGTGGGGCTCGAGAACGGCAGCTTGGGGATAATGACGCAACGCAGCGTCTCGCCGCTGGCGTCAAAGCCCTCCCAAAAGGCCTTAAGCGCAAAGAGCGATGAGGTCGGCTCGTTGATAAACCGATCGCGCAGGCGACGCGGGGACGAGTTGCGTTGCTGGCAATTGAGCTCCAGGCCCGCTCGCGCCAATTTGGGCTCGACACGGGCATACAGGTCCTCCATATCGCGCCTGTTGGTGAAAAGCGTGAGCACCGATCCACCCATGGCGAGATGGGCATCGACCAGCACGCACTCGAGCGCCGAGAGATAGCGCTCGCGATCGCGCGGATCGGGAATGTCCCCCGCCACGACCACGGCCATATTCGAGTCAAAGTCATAGCTCGAATCCAGGTGCAGCGATGAGGATGTCGACGCACCGATGCGATCGAGGCCGACAGCATGGTTGAAATGCTCAAAGCTCTTGGACACCGTCATGGTCGCCGAAGCGAAGATGGCCGTGTGCACTTCGGGCAGCCACTCGTTCGCCAAGGCCTCGCCGATATCGATGCGCTCGGCGGTCATAGACTCCCCGCCCGCACGCAGCCGACGGTTAACCTGCAGCGAGTACACATAGTGCTCGTCCGTACCCTCAATGATGAGCTTGAGATTCTCGGCCAGCTCGTGCAGACGGCGCGAAATGTCGCCTAGGTCGACAACGACCTCGGGCTTATCGGCGGCGACGGTCTGCACCAGCGCGTCTACGCTTTTATCCGCCTGGTCCAGCGCATCAATTGCGGTATGGGCCGACTGCAAAAAATCGTGCCAGTCATCCGACTCGCGCAGCTCGGGGCCAATCCACAGATTCGCGTTATCGTAGCTCCCACGGGCGCGACGGCCGAGCTCGCGCACACCATCGAACACATCGGCAATCGCCATGCTCGCGCGGGCAACCGTCGACGTCGCTTTGGCGGTGAGTCCCAGGTAGAGCGTGGAGCCCTCGGAAGTGGCCAAATCACGGGAAACCTGACTCAGCGCGCCGGCACTCGACCCACCCAAGCGCTCAAACAGCACGCGCGACTCATCTGCCGAAACCACGCGCGCCCATTGGCGACGGGCCTCGCGCTCGATGGAATGGGCCTCGTCGACCACCCAGTGACGAATCGGGGGCAAAATCCTCCCCTCGGCGGCCACGTTGCGGAACAACAGAGAATGGTTGGTGACCACCACGTCGGCATGTGCCGCACGACGGCGCGCCCCGTGGACCAGGCATTTGTCAGGGAAGAACGGACACAGACGACGAGCACACTCGCGCGAAGCCGTCGTAAAGTCGGGACGGTTGACGCTGCGCCAGCGAATGCCGAGTGAATCGAGGTCGCCATCGGCAGATTGGCACACATACGCCATGATCACCGCAACCGCCGTGAGCGTGTCAGCAGGATCGCGCTTGGTGGTGATCTCAACCTGACCACGGCTCATGCGCTCGAGCTTGCGCAGACACGGATAGTGGTCATAGCCCTTGAGTGCACAAAACGACAGGCCCCCGTCCAGCTGCTCGGCGAGCTTTGGTAGCTCATGGTACATAAGCTGGTCGGCAAGATTATTCGATTTGGTCGCAATGCCGACGGTAATGTTGTTTCGGCGGGCGGCCTCGGCGAAGGGCACGAGATAGGCCATCGACTTACCGACGCCCGTGCCCGCCTCGATCACGCGATGGGTGCCCGTGACCAGCGCATCGCGAACCTCAACCGCCATCGCGATCTGCTCGTCGCGCGGCTCATAGGTGGGGTACATGCGATTGACCAGGCCGCCGGGGGCGTAATCTGCCTCGATCTCTTCACGACTCGGCATCTTAAGGACCGGCAGCTCGTCCGCATCAACGCGATCGTCTGCGCGATCGGCCTTGAGCACATCGGCACGAGCGGCGCTGAGCGAAAATATCGAACCCGGGTTCTGTCCAGCCAAAAAAGAAAAAATGGGGCGATATGACCAAGGCACGTCCGCGTGCATGTCCGCCAAGCGCGCCATAAGGCCCGAAGGCAGGTCGGTAAGTGCGACCAACAGCACGCGCCACACACCGCACAGGGCATCAACGTCGGCGTTCGCACGGTGCGATACTGAATCGCACCAAAACAAGTCGGCCATAAAAGACAGCTTGTGCGAGGCCAGGCGCGGAAGTGCGATGCGCGACAGTGCCAGCGAATCGATCCAGATGTCGCTGACGTTGACGCCGCCTTTGACCGACTCGATAAACGAGCGGTCGAACGTGGCGTTATGCGCAATCACCGGGCAGCCGCCGACAAAATCGGCGAGAGCGGCCACGGCATCGACGGCCGATGGGGCATCCACCACATCGGCGTTTGTAATGCTCGTGAGTTCGGTAATCTCTGCAGGAATCAGCTGCTTGGGATGCACGAAGGTATCAAAGCGGTCAATGACCTCGCGGCCCGAAAGGCGGGCCGCGGAAATCTCAATTAACTCATTGTCCTGCACCGAAAGACCCGTGGTCTCGGTATCGAGGACGATTACGTCCTCCTCGATGAGGCCAAACGATTGCGTCTTAGCGCGCTCGGCGAGCGTGGCGTAAGAATCGATGACGAACTGCGGCGTTCCAGGAGATACGGCGTCCTCGATTAGCATGCAACGCCCGCCCGGCGGAGACCCATACGGATCAGGCTGTCGCACACCTGCGGGAACGTCATGTCGTCGGTATGGCGAATCTCATCGGGATACAGCGACGTATCGGTCATGCCGGGAATGGTGTTGGTCTCGAGAATGACAGGGCCGTCCTCGCTCACGATAAAATCGCTGCGCGAAACGCCCAGACAGCCGAGGGCCTTATGGGCCGCACAGGCAAGTTCCTGGGCACGCGCATAGTTTTCGGGCGAAATCTGCGCCGGAATGCGGTGGATGTCTGTGGGGTCGACGTACTTTACATCCAGGTCGTAGAACTCGCAGTCCTCAGGCTTGCGAATCTCCACAATCGGCAGCGCGCGCACGTCGTCCTCGCCGTACACGCCCACAGTGATCTCGGTTCCCTCGATGCACTTTTCGACCAGCACTTTATCGCCGTACTCAAAAGCCTTGGCGATTGCCGCCGGCAGCTCTGAGGGCTCGTGGACGAGCGAAATGCCGTAGCTGGAGCCGTTGACGGCGGGCTTTACAAAGCAACGCTCGCCACAAATCTCGACGATACGATCAATATCGACCTCGTCGCCCGCCTCAAGCGCCAGGCCGGGGGCAATGGGGATGCCCGCCTTGGCATACAGAAGCTTTGAAACCTCTTTATCGGCGCCACATGCGCTGGCGAGCACGCCTGACGCCGTGTAGGGGATACCCAGCGTCTCCATGGCCCCCTGCATGGCGCCATCCTCGCCGCCGGCGCCGTGCATGGCGATAAACGCCACGTCGAAGCCACCGGTCGCCATAGTCACCATAAAGTCATCGGCGGCGGTGTCGAGCAGCTCCACCGAGGTGTAGCCGGCCTCCTTCAGTGCCACCACGACATTCTTTCCAGAATTGAGCGAAATCTCGCGTTCGGCGGAATGGCCGCCCGCCAAGACCGCTACGTGCATGTTCTCTAGGCTTTTACCCGGCATGGGCAGACTCCTCCTCTATAATTCCTGCAGCTGATACCATATTGTAGCGATACCCTCTACGTTTCCCCAAAATCGAAAGGCTTCCATGAATCCCAGGACTAAATCTCAAGACATTCGCGACTTGAGCCAAAACGATATTCGCGAACTTGTCGCCGAACTCGGCCAACCCGCTTTTCGCGCAAAGCAGCTCATCGAATGGGTTTTTGAGAAGAACGTTTGTTCGTTTGATGACATGACCAACCTTCCCAAGGCCTTCCGCGAGCAGCTGAAGGAGGCATTTGCCTTCGACACGCCGACCGATCTCGCCAAGCAGGTGTCTAAGGATGGCTCTCGTAAATACCTACTCGAGTACCACGACGGTATCTCCGTCGAGACCGTCGGCATGCCTCGTCGCAACAAGCTGTCTGTCTGCGTATCTACCCAAGCCGGCTGTGGTATGGGCTGCGCTTTTTGCGCTACCGGTCTGAACGGCCTCAAGCGCTCACTGACCGCTCAAGAGATCGTTGACCAGGTACTGCATGTTTCCAACGACTTTGGTGAGCGCGCGACGAGCGTCGTGTTCATGGGCCAGGGTGAGCCTTTCGCCAACTACGACGAGGTCCTCAAGGCACTGCGTATTCTTAATGACCCCGATGGAATCGGTATTGGAGCACGTCATCTCACTGTCTCCACCAGCGGCGTCATTCCTGGTATTCGCAAGTTTGCCGACATTCCCGAGCAGTTCACGCTCGCCGTCTCGCTGCACTCTGCCATTCAGTCCACGCGCAATAAGCTCATGCCGGGCGTTAAGAAGTACACGCTTTTGCGCCTTCACGAGGCCCTTCAGCTCTACACCGAAAAGACCGGCCGCCGTCCGACATACGAATACGCCATGATCGAGGGCGTCAATGACACCAACCCCGAGATGCAGGCGCTCTGCGACTTCTGCGAGGGCACGCTGTGCCACGTCAACCTAATCCAGCTCAACGATATCGAGGGCAGTCCTCTCAAACCGTCACCGATTCATAAGGTTGAAGACCTTCAGCGTCGTCTTGAGTCCCGTGGCATTGAGACCACGATCCGTAACTCTCGCGGCAACGATATCGACGCTGCTTGCGGCCAACTCAAGCAGCGCTTCAAGGTTCAGAAGAACGCGTAGGGGAGACCAACCTAAACGTTTCATGTGAAACATCGAACAGCCCCGGTTGCTTAATTGCAACCGGGGCTGTTTCATATCTATCGCTAATTCGCATCGAGCGATTGTTCAACAACTTTTTCGAAAGAAATAAGGGGTCCTTGTTCTGGCGTTCAGACAAGGACCCCTTAAAAAGGCTAGTAATTGTTAGGTACCTAAAAGCCTACATTTTCCCATTGATGGTTAACCCAATCTTGATTAATCTTGGGATTCTTAGTTACCTGAGCTGTACGCATAGCGACATCCTCAGTCATAACATCCATTTTCTTTTTGGACGTATCGACGATATCTTGCGCTCCGCGAAGCAGACGACCACGCAATTCATCGTCTGTTGCGATCTTAAATCCCGCAAACGCACCAACCGCTACAGTTGCAGCCAAAGCAAGAGCAGTCAGAACTTTATTCTTCATCCTGATCTCCCTGGTCAAATTGAATCATCTCGCCAAGAATGCGAGACAGCTCTTCCTCATCCTTAAACTCGATCTCGATTTTATTCTTGCCGCGCGAGCTCTTGACGCGAACGTTCGTGTTAAACACCTGACGCAGAACGCGTGCAGCCTTCTTAAAAGACTGAGGCGTTGCAGGGCGAGGTGTTTTAGGCGTCTCTCCGGCAGAAAACAGTGGGGCAAGATTTTCTGTCGCACGGACAGACAATCCCTCTGCAACAACCTTCTCAGCAAGATTAATGCGCGCATCTTCATACGGAACCGCAAGAATTGCACGCGCATGACCAGCAGTCAGCTTGCCTTCGAAGATCATCTGCTGAACTACCTCTGGAAGATCAAGCAGGCGCAACGAATTGGTGATTGCGGAACGAGACTTGCTGACAGCCTTTGACAAGGCTTCTTGAGTCATACCGCTCGCATCAATGAGCTGTCGATATCCCTTTGCCTCTTCGACGGGGTTAAGGTCAGAGCGCTGAAGGTTTTCAATCAGCGCGAGTGCAAGCATCTGCTCATCATCAACATCTTTAATGATGACGGGGAGCTCCTCAAGACCCGCAAGTTTCGAAGCCTGATAACGGCGCTCACCCGCGATAATCTCATAGCCATTACCGTGCTTGCGCACAAGAAGCGGCTGAAGAACGCCATGCTCCTGAATTGACTCACTCAACTCTCGAAGCTCGGTCTCGTTGAAGTGAATTCGTGGCTGATTTGGGTTCGGAACGATGTCTTCGATTGGAAGCTTAGTTTCCGAAACGGCATTTGATGCTGACGCTGCAGATCCACCAGTCTCATATTCAGCTTCTGAGACCAGTGCATTGAGACCACGACCCAAGCCGCCGCGCTTCTTAGGACTAGGCACGCTTAATCACCTCTTTAGCAAGGTTCATATACGCCTTTGCGCCCTTGTTCTGTGGCGCATAGGTAATTACTGGCTCACCGAACGAGGGTGCTTCTGAAATTTTAACTGTGCGTGGAATCAAGGTCTTGAATGCCTTGTCACCAAAATACGATTGAACCTCTTCCACAACCTGGTTCGAAAGCGATGTGCGCGAATCGTACATAGTCATGAGCACGCCATAAGTATCAAGGCTCTTATTAAGGCGTGTTTTAACCATCTTCATCGATTCAAGCAGCTTTGTGACACCTTCAAGTGCGTAATATTCGCATTGAATAGGAATCAAAACACTGTCTGCTGCTGTTAACGCATTGATGGTCAGCAAACCAAGCGATGGCGGGCAATCGATGAATATAAAATCAAACTCATCCTGAACAGGCTCAAGCAGATCCTTTAAGCGAGTCTCACGGGCAATCGCACTGACAAGTTCGATTTCCGCACCCGCAAGCTGGATAGTTGCCGGGATTACAAATACCTTATTGCAATTTGTATCAAGAACGAGCGATTCCGCCGGAACATCGTTCAGCAATGCATCATAGATGCAGTGATCGAGTTCTTCTTTTTCGATTCCAAAACCACTCGTACTATTACCCTGCGGGTCAAAATCGACAATTAACGTCTTTCGGCCCAGTTCACCCAACGCTGCTGCAAGATTTACAGCCGTGGTGGACTTACCTACGCCGCCTTTTTGGTTGATGATAGCAATGACACGCGTGTCTTTTGCACTCTTAGAACGCTTAACGTCGCGAAATCCCACGGTCCCTCCTGGTGTATTTAAAGCTGTTGAATGGAGGATGTTTCACGTGAAACAATCCGATTCGACATCGATTGTTATGTTTCACGTGAAACATAACAATCGACACTATCCATTATGTTTCACGTGAAACATCTAGGCAAGCGGATTCTTTTTTGCCATGCCATTAGCACGCGGAAGGGAAACAGATGCCTGACGAGTCTTTTTAAGGATAATAAATTCACGGTGACCCAGACCATTCGGCAAATCAAGGTCGTCCGTCATAAGCGTGGTAAAGCCGCATATCTTTGCAGCAGCAATACCAGATTGAAACTCTTCATCAGATGGATTCCCCTTCGTAATAACAAAGAGACCACCATCTTTTAGAAAAGGAGAAGCATATTCAACGAGAACCGGTAATGGTGCGAGCGCACGGGCGGTCACAACTGCAAATTGCTTCTTATGGGATCGAGCATATTCCTCAAGACGATCGTGAACGGCATAAGCATGCTTGAGTCTAAGCGCACTAACAAAGGAGTTAACAGCATCTACTTTCTTGCCAACGGAATCGATATAGGTAGCATTTCGCCCACTTGCAATAGTCAACGGAATACCTGGAAATCCAGCACCGGTACCCATATCAAGCAAAGCACCTTCAGGAGCTTTATCAATATAGGGCAGTAAAACAAGTGAGTCCAGAATATGAAGGACGGCTGCATCATCAACATTCAGGATGCGCGTTAGATTAGTAGTCTTATTGGCCTCCAGAACAAGATCAAGATGCTGGATACAGACACGAAGGCTCTCGTCGGAGACCTTCAAAGAATAGTCTTTGCGATACGAAATAAGACGGCCCAGCATTTGGCTTGCCTGCTCATCAGTTAAAACAAACAAGACGACTCCTTTCTGACAAAAATCAGTGTATCGAGAACTTTTGACAAAAAAAGGGGACGTGGAAACCACGTCCCCTTAGCATAGACTCGAGAAGATTATCGAGCAACAATCACAACATGGCGATCGGGGTCAGAGCCCTCAGAATGCGTGTCGACAGCATCGTTACCACGAAGGGCAATATGAACCAGTCGACGTTCGTAGGCATTCATAGGCGGCAAGGAAACACTTTTATGAGTGCGAATAGCGCGCTCGGCAGCGGACTGGGCCATAGAAGCAACCTTGTCCTGTCGACGGCTCTTATAACCTTCGACGTCGACGACGACCGGATACCTAAAGCCAAGCTTGCGACTCACCAACAGGGAGAACATAACTTGAAGAGCATCGAGGGTACGTCCATGGCGGCCAATGAGAACAGCAAGATCAGGAGCAGTTACGTCCAGGATCAACTCGCCCTCGTCGCCCTCATACTCATCGATAGGAGAGTTGGCGGCATCGAAGTGCGAAAGGATGGAACGCAGGATGGAAATAGCAACATCGGCAATGGTGTCGAGCTCCTCATCGGTCAGCTCTTCACCAGCCTTGTAGCGCTGTGCAATCTCGGGATAATCGCCCGCGACCTGCGGGGCAACCTCCTCAAGCATATCCTCGATGATCTCTTCAGACATAACGTACTCCAAAAGTTAGGTACCTAAATAAGATTGATATCCCACTACTTCTTCTTGTGCGGGCGCGGCTTCTTCTCTCGACGAGTGACCTCAACCTGCAGCGGAGCGTTCTTAAGACGCTCCTCCTCATCGGCCTTCGCCTTGTCGATGACCTTCTGCGTCACAAAAATCTGCTGGATAACCTGCCAAGCAGACGAGACGTCGTAGTACAGCAGAACACCAACGGGAAGGCTCCAGCCAATCCAAAGCATCATGACCGTCATGACAACGGCCATCATACGCATGCTCTGAGCCTGCTGGCCGGTCTGGTTGCGCGACATATAGAGCTGCGGAATCAGGGTCAGAACGGCGAACAGGATCAGGCAAACCAGCGCAGGCAGTGCAACCATAAAGCCATCGGCAAAGGAAGCACTCGGCGTGGTGGTCAGGTCGGGCAGGATGTTGAAGAACGAGAACGTGCCGTCGTTAAAGTACTGCGGCAGGTTGCGCAGCAATGTAAACAGGGCGAACAGGATAGGCATCTGAATCAGCAGCGGCAGACAGCCAGCCATGGGGTTGAACTTGTTCTCGCTGTAGAACTTCTGCATCTCCTCGGCCTGACGCTGGGGATCGTCGGCATAGCGCTCCTGGATCTCGAGCATCTTGGGCTGCAGCACCTGCATGCGAGCCGTCGACTTGGTCGACTTGAGCATGAGCGGCGTCAGCAGCAGACGGATGATGACCACCAGGATGATGATGGACAGGCCCCAGTCGACCGCAAAGGTCTGGATGAGCTTGAGCAGCTCGAAAAGGATGTTAACGATCCAATCCCACATGTAAGTTTTCCTCCGATAGCGAGTGCCCGCTAGGGCACAGGGTCATAACCGCCGACGTGCAGGGGATTGCAACGAGCGATGCGCCTCACGGCAAGCCAGCAGCCTCTCAAAACACCGTGCTTCTCAATCGCCTGGATGGCGTATTGCGAGCACGTTGGGTAATAAATGCAGGCGTCAGGCAATAAGGGCGAAATAACCTGTTGATATATGCGAATAGGAGCGATGGCAACACGTCGCAAAACGTGATTGCTCATCGCTCCTCCCCGGCAACGCCGGCGCGCTTCATAAGCGAACGCAACGCCTTGTCCATCTCCTGCGGCGAGGAAACCCTCGTCTTGGGAGTTGCAAACAAGATGATGTCATAACCCGCAACGGGAAATCCGCAGCTGCGGGCGGCCTCGCGCATCACACGCTTAGATCGGTTGCGCACGACGGCACAACCGAGTCGCTTAGCACCAACGAAGGCGACCCTTCCGGAGTCGCCTTCGCCAACCGATTCACATATGGTCATTCGAATCAGAGGGTGATTGAAACGACGCCCCTGACTGAACACATGCTCGAAATCTTGCCGAGACTTAATAGTCTTCATGCGAGATGTGTGTATCGCTGCTAGACAGTGAGACGCTTGCGGCCCTTGGCGCGACGACGGGCGAGCACGGCACGACCACCCTTAGTGGCCATACGGGCACGGAAGCCATGGGTCTTGGCACGCTTACGCTTATTAGGCTGATACGTACGCTTCATCTTAAGTTCCTCCTGCTGCATTTCGAGTGTCCGCGGGGACGCGGACGCAGATATAGACACGTGAGCTTGAAGATTGTAGGGAAATCAATGTTCAAATGTCAAGAAATCAAAGGTAAAAGGTTGCGCAGTTCACACGGTTCCCCCATAAGCACAACCGAAATTTGCGCCTCATGGCAACCTTTCACGATATTTCATCGAGTTTTCAACAGGTCATGTTGGCAATGTTGAGAACTTTTCGCCCGTTTTCCAAAGTTTTCAACAAGTTTTGAAAAGTTGTCGAAAGATGAGAAACGTTGCACGGTGAGCTACTATTTGTTCGAAACCTTTTGAAAGATTGCGAGCGGCATGTCTGACGACTTTTACACCATGGTCGATTCCGGAGACCCGGCACCCGACAACGAGCACATCACCGGCGTGCGCGAAGAGCGTGCGGAAGGCGAGCAGACGACCACGCAGGCGCCAAAAGCCATGTACGCCGCGCGCATCGCCGTCTATGACGACATGCTGTCGACACCGCGGGTGATCGTCATTGATCCGCAAGATGTCCGCACGTATTTGGAAGAGACGACCAACACCGTCTACCAGTGCATGAAAGAACAAGGTGGCCATATCTCGCTCATGGTCATCCGCGAGATTGTCGAAAACTTTATCCACGCACACTTTGCCGAGCCCATCATCTCGATTCTGGACGGCGGAGACACCATCCGCTTTGCTGACCAAGGACCCGGCATCGACGACAAGGAACGTGCTTTCGACTTTGGCGTTACCAGCGCAAACAGCAAGATGAAGCGCTATATCCGTGGAACCGGAGCAGGGTTTCCCATGGTGCAGGAGTATTTGGAAAACGCCGGCGGTGCCGTATCCATCGAGGACAACATGGGCAACGGCACCGTGGTTACGGTAAGCCTGGACCCTAAACGCGTGCAGGAAATCGAGCGCGCCGGCGGACGCGGTGCTTCCGTGCGGCCCGAGACGGAGCAGCCCACATATCCCCTGCCGGGAGCTTTTGCGCAGCAGCCCATGGCAACGCAGCAGATGCAGCCCCCCGTGGGGCAGATGCAGCATCCCGGAATGCTTCCTACACAAGAGCCCCAGGCGACATCGATGTCGATGCCGCCAAACATGCCAGAGACCGTGCCGCTGGCGGATCAGGATGCAGCAGCAATGCAGCAGGCGACGGGGGCACCGGGTGGCCAGCAAATGGGCTATCAGCCGTACCAACAGGGATATCCATATCAGCAGATGCCGCCACTGGGGTATGGCCAGCAGTTCCCGCAGCAGTACCAGCAGGGATATCAGCAGCCGTACCAGCAGATGCCGCAGCAGCAGTACAGCCCTTGGGCCCAGCAGATGCCTCCGCAGCCTTACCAACAGTGGCCTCAAAGTTTTCAACAGCAAATGCCACCGATGCAGAGTTCTCAACAACCAGCAGCTCAAATGATGTATCCTAATGCAGCAAATCAGTATGCGCAGCCACAACCGGACGTGTTCGTAAGCGACCGCGGCAACGCCGCGCTGGGCTATCTGGCGCAAAATCAAGCGTGCGGTGCAACCGATCTGGCGAGGGCGTTTGGAAACTCGGCCCCCACTTGGTCACGCACGCTCAATGACTTGGCGCAGGCCGGCTTGGTCATCAAGCATGGCCAGAAATACCATCTGACCGAACTCGGCGCCGCTCGCGTGCGAGCTCAGAGCTAAAGAACGGGAGAGACAGTGGACGAGGAAGCAAGCATCATCCTGGGGGATGCCATCGCCTTTTGTCAGCGCGACGGCCAAGATGCACGCCTCATCAACATGCTGGGGCAATCGCGCGCCATAAGCCTGACCGAAGATACGCTCACGATCGAGGCCCCCTCGCGCTTTGCCATCGCGCAGCTCAAAAAGCATCAGCCGACTATTGAGGCCTATCTAGAAGAAATCGCCTTTGCGCCGATTGCGCTCGACATCGTGGCACCGCAAGGCGCCGCGACGGAATCCGCTGCCGCGACGGCGCCCGCCACGGCTCCCGCTGCTTCCCCGGCGGTGCCGGCCTCCGCAGGCGACGTGCCGACAATCGAGCACCAGCACAGCGATGTTTCCCGTGAAACCATGGCGCCGTTGCCGACCGCGGTAGCGACGTCAACGAACGCACCCGTCACGCACATGCCCATCGCTCACGACGCAGCGGCGGGCGCGGATTCGGGCATTGCAATCAAGAACACGCTCTCGGCCGACGATTTTCGTCGCATGATGAACCAGATGAAGGGCGGAGCGCCGACTAAATCCACGCAAGCTGCGACCCCCGCTTCGCCCATGCCAGCACCGACCGTGCCGGCCGAGCAGAATACGGATGGAGCCCCGCTCGCCGCGAACTCAAAATTTACCTTTGAGAACTTTGTCTACGGCCCCGAGAACAGCCATGCCTATCGCTCGGCACTCAAGTTTGCCGCCCTCGCGGACGAGCGCGGCACATGCACATCACTGTTTATCTACGGCAAATCGGGCCTGGGCAAGACGCACCTGCTGCTTGCCATCAAAAACGAGCTCGCCGAGAAGTCGCCCGAGATCAAGGTCAAGTATGCCAACTCCCAGGCATATCTGGACGACCTGATGACCGAGTTCGACCGCCAAAAGAAGAGCAACGCCCCCATCATGCAGGCGTACCACGGCGTGGACGTGCTCATCATCGATGACATCCAAAACATCATCGGCAAGCGCGCGAGCGTGGACTACTTTTTCCAGCTCATGGACGAGTTCATCCGCAACAACAAGAAGGTCGTCATCGCGGCAGACCGCGCCCCCAAGGACCTGAGCATGGACGAGCGCCTGACCAGCCGCTTCAACGCCGGCATGCTCTGCCTGGTCGCAGAGCCCAGCTACGAGATGAAATACAAGATCTTGCAGCGCTATTACGAGAACACCATCGTCGCCGCTCCCGAGGCAGGCGACGACTCACTGTTGGCGGCCTACGGGGGCGACGGCGGGCACCTGACCGATGAGCACTTTAAGCACATGGCAGAGGTGTCGGGCACCAACATCCGCGAACTCGAGAGCTTCTGCGAGCGCTGCGCCGGCGAGGCGGGCGACCGCGAGCGCGAGGGCGGGGAGCTCACCTTTGACGATATCGACGCCATCGCCAGCCAGTACTTCGACACATCGGCCAAAAAGATCAACGTGCAAACGGTTCAGTCCGTCATCGAAGAGCAGTACGGCGTGACGCACGAGGAGCTCATCGGCCCGCGTCGCAACGCCAATATCGCCAAAGCACGCCATATCGCTATCTACCTGGCCATCGAAATGTGCGAGATGACGACCACGGCGGTAGGCGCCGAATTTGGCAACCGCAACCACTCGACCGTCAGCACGAGTTACAAAAAGGTCCAGAAGATGATCCAGGAAGACCGCACCGTCACCGAAGACCTCAAGTCGCTGCGCGATAAAATTACACTACGCTCGTAGGGAAATAGAGACACCTGTTGAAAACTTGTCGAAACCACGGGCATAAGGTGTCTAAAACCCAATCCGCGGTGATGAAAAGTTTTGCGCAGGTTTTGAACGTGGAAAACCACCCCTGTTGCACACAGGTTGCTGTCGATTCTCTTTCTGGGTCTGACCTGCGTCTTTGTGAGTAATCAACAGTTTCGTCAGTGCTATTACTATTATTAAGATATTTATATCTATAGAAAGGTATTAAAAGATGAAGTTCACCGTCAGCCAGAGCTCGCTTACACAAGCCATCGGCGTCGTTATGAAGGGTGTCGCTTCGGCATCCACCCTTCCCATCCTGTCGGGCGTGCTCGTCAAGGCGCAAGACGGCATCTTGGAATTCCAGACCTCTAACTACACCATCTCGATCCGTCATCGCATCGCGGCGCATGTCGAAGAAGAGGGCGAGATGGTTATCCCCTGTAAGATGCTCTCCAATATCACCAAGACTCTCCCCGATGCCCCGGTCACCTTTGAGCTGTCCGAGCGCCAGGTGCTGATCAGTTGCGAGAAGAGCTCGTTCCGCCTGAACACGCTCGATGCCAATGACTTCCCTGAGTTTCCGGCCTATGCCATCGAGAGTGCCGTGGAGCTGCCGACCGATATCTTGTCCGAGATGGTCGGCCGCGTGTGGCGCGTCACCTCGACCGACAAGGCTCGCCCCATCCTGGGCGGCGTGCACATGAAGGTCGAGAACAACACCGTGCGCCTGGTGGCGACCGATTCCTTTCGCTTGGCCGTGTGCGATACGCAGGTCGAGACATCGACCCTCGAGGGCTCCTTTGAGCTCAACGTTCCGGCTGACGCCTTTAACGACGCACTGAACATCATGGCCAGCCAGGCGACCATCATGATCGGGGCTACCGACACCCAGGTCGTCTTTGAGGCCGGCAACACCACCTACGTGTCGCGTCGTATCGAGGGCGTGTACCCCAACTACAAGCAGCTCATCCCCGATTCGTGCGTGACGAGCGTCAAGATTGACGTCGCCGCCTTTAACGCCGCCCTCAAGCGCGTGGCCGTTATCGCGAGCGCCAACCCCGCCGTCAAGTTCGAGATCGATGTCGAGAACGGGCAGATGGGCCTGTCCTCCATTTCCAATGACCAGGACCTTGCGCAGGAGACGATCGATGTCGAGGCCGAGGGCGAGTCGGGCACCATCGCCTTCAACTACCACTACATCTTCGGCTGCCTCAATGCCCTGTCCAAGGAGAAGGAGATCACGCTGGAGCTCAAGAGCTACTCGCAGGCGGGCATCTTCAAGTCCTACGACAAGATCAACTACCTGTACCTGGTTATGCCGGTCCGCATCTAGCAACCGCCCTATGACCATGTTCGCCCGCGATCTTTCCGTCGCGCACTACCGCAGCTTCGATAGTTATCGCCTTGCCCTGGACGAGGGCGTGACGATACTTGCGGGACCCAACGCGGCGGGAAAGACCAATCTCATAGAGGCGCTGCAGCTGCTGACGAGCGGCGCCTCGTTTAGGCATCCGACCGCAGCCGAGCTCGTCCATGATGGCGTGGGCTCGTGCAAGGTCGAGCTGAGGCTCGAGGGCGACGGCCGCGTGCTTGATATGGGATTGAGCGTGGAGGACGGTAAGCGCTCGTTTAGCCGCAACGGCAAGAGGTGCTCTGCCGCCGGTGTGCGCGGGGCTCTGCCGAGCGTGCTGTTTTGCCCCGACCATCTGGACATGGTTAAGCGAGGCGCCAGTGTGCGCCGCGCCGCCCTCGATGACTTTGGCATGCAGCTGAGCGCACGTTATGCCGATCTTGCGAGCACCTATGGACGCTGCGTGACCCAGCGTAACGCCCTGCTCAAGGAGACCTGGTGCTGTCGCGAGATGCTCGGCGCGTGGAACGATTCGATTGCCCGCGCGGGCTCGGCCCTGCTTGTGCACCGGTTGGCCCTGCTCGACCGGCTGGCGGGCCATGTGCACACTGCCTACGGGCAAGTGGCATCCGGTGAGGCTGCCAACGTGACCTATACGTCCACGCTGGGGGATTTGCCCCAGGTCGATGATCGCGAAGAGCTGAAGGGCTGGGCGTACGAGCGCATGCTGGCTGCCCTTGATGAGCACGCCGACGAGGAAATTCGCCGCGGCGTGACGTTGGTGGGACCGCATCGCGATGAGATTGAGTTTACCGTGGCGGGTCGCTCCGCCCGTTCATTTGCCAGCCAAGGTCAGCAGCGAACGTTGGTTCTGGCCTGGAAGGTGGCGGAGGTGGCCGTGGCTCGCGATGTCCTGGGCACCGCCCCGTTGCTGCTTTTGGACGACGTGATGAGCGAACTCGACGGCGAACGCCGCGGTGCTTTTCTGCGGCTGATCGGCGATGATATCCAGACGGTCATAACCACGACCAACCTGGGGTATTTTACCGATGACCTGCTTGATCGAGCCAAGGTGGTGAGCATGGGTGAGACGTGCTAATTACGAGCGCGAGAGCGAAACGGTTGCCTTCAGTGGATTTTTGAACGCAGAGCGTCAGCGCATCCTGGCGGCCGCGACACCTGAGCGCCGCGCGCAGATGGAGGCTGCCGAGGAGTCGCGCGCGGTCTATCGCGCGTGGAACGCGGTGTGCTCGGGCACGCGCGAGGGGCGGCATGTGACGGGCTTGCGCTACCTGCCCGAGTCCAATGAGCTGCTGGTATATCTCGATTCGCCCTCGTGGACGCAGGAAATGACGCTGTTGCGCGAGATCATCCGCGCGCGCATGGAGCGCGCCGGTGCGCATGTGGACGGCCTGGTGTTCAAAACCACCGCGCCGGGTCACACGCCGCCCGCCGCCAAGCAGCGCCTGCGCCCGGCGACGACCGAGCGCCCGCCGGCCCCGCACGCCGACCTAAGTGAGGCCGAGCGCACCGAGATTGAGCGCCAAGTGGCGCCCATCGAAGACCAAAAACTGCGCGAGGCCCTCGAGAATGCCATGAGAGCCAGTGCCGAGTGGGCCAAGGGCGTAGAAAGCAAAAAAGAGCCTTAAATCGCATCTGGTGGCCTTGTAGAGCAAAATACCCTCGTTCCCGAGGGTATTTTTTTACGATAAACTAGTAAGGCTGTACACATTTTCTTGACTGAAGGAGGACGTGTGGCAAACGAAAACGATTACGATGGCGGCGAGATTAAGATTCTCGAAGGTCTCGAGGCCGTTCGTAAGCGCCCGGGCATGTATATCGGCTCGACGAGCGCCAGCGGTCTGCATCACCTGGTGTGGGAGATCGTTGACAACTCCGTCGACGAGGCCATGGCCGGTTTCTGCACCGAGATCCAGGTGACGGTCCACGCCGACAACTCCATCACGGTCGTCGACAACGGGCGCGGCATCCCCGTCGACGAGCACCCTGTTAAAAAGATCCCGACGCTCGAGGTCGTCATGACGATCTTGCACGCCGGCGGTAAGTTCGATAACTCGGCCTATAAGGTTTCGGGCGGCCTGCACGGCGTTGGCATCTCCGTCGTCAACGCACTGTCCAAGCGCGTGGTCGTTCAGGTTCGTCGCGACGGCAACACCTACGAGATGGAGTTCTCGCGCGGCAAGACCGTTAAGAAGATGGAGGTCGTGGGCACCTCGGATTCGACGGGCACCACCGTCACCTTCTGGCCCGACGACGAGATCTTCGAGACATGCATCTACGATTTCGATACGCTGCACAACCGTCTGCAGGAGACGGCGTTCCTCAATAAGAACCTCAAAATCGTGCTGACTGACGAGCGCGAGTCTACTCCCCACGTGGAGGAGTTTTGCTACGAGGGCGGCATCATCGACTTCGTCAAGTTCCTTAACGAGGGCAAGGACGTCCCCGAGGCCTTTAAGGAGCCTATCTACATCGAGGGCAAATCGGACCCGGACGCACCTGTGGCCAAGATGGGCGAGGTTGAGGTTTCCCTGCAGTGGAATAGCGGCTACGGCGAGAACGTCATGTCGTTTGCCAACGACATCTACACCCCCGAGGGCGGCATGCACCTTGAGGGCTTCCGCACCGCGCTCACCCGCGTGATCAACGACTATGCGCGCAAGCAGAACCTGCTCAAGGAAAAAGACGCCAATCTGACCGGCGACGATGTGCGCGAGGGCCTTTCGGCCGTTATCTCGGTCAAGCTGCCCGATCCGCAGTTTGAGGGCCAGACCAAGGCCAAGCTCGGCAGCTCCTATATGCGCGCGCTGACGCTCAAGATCGTGACCGACGGCCTTGCCGATTACCTCGAGGAGCACCCTAAGCCCGCTCGCGAGATCGTCAAGAAGGCGCAGCAGGCCTGCAAGGCGCGCAATGCCGCCCGCAAGGCGCGCGAGGCGACCCGCCGCAAGAGCCTGCTCGAGACGGCGTCCCTGCCCGGTAAGCTCGCCGACTGCTCGGTGCGCGATGCCGAGCTGACCGAGCTCTTCATCGTAGAGGGCGACTCGGCAGGCGGTTCGGCCAAGGACGGCCGTCGCCGAGACATCCAGGCGATTCTGCCCCTGCGCGGCAAGATTTTGAACGTCGAGCGCGTTGGTGACCATCGCGCGTTCTCGAGTGACACCATCCAGTCGCTGATTACCGCGATCGGCTGCGGCGTCACGACGAGTGCCGGCGACGGCGGCGACTTCGATATCACCAAGGCGCGCTACCACAAGATCATCATCATGACCGATGCAGACGTCGACGGTGCGCATATCCGCATCCTGCTGCTGACGTTCTTCTACAAGTACATGCGTCCGCTGATCGATGCCGGCTACGTCTATGTTGCCTGCCCGCCCATCTTTGGCATTAAGGTGCGCAACAAGATCCACTACGTGTATCCCAACGGCCGCCAGCCCGAAGACGAGATCCTGCGTGACACCATCCAGAGCCTGGGCCTGAACCCCGACGATAACGACGAGGACGGCAAGGCCAAGGACGGCAAGATTACCAAAAAGCGCAAGGGCTATACCGTCCAGCGCTACAAGGGTCTGGGCGAGATGGACCCCAAGCAGCTCGCCTCGACGACGATGGACCCCAAGACCCGCATCCTGCAGCGTGTGTCGATCGAGGACGCCGTGGTGGCGGACCGCGCCGTGCGCGAGCTGATGGGTTCCGAGGTCGGCTATCGCCGCGAGTACATCGAGAAGCATGCACATGATGCACGATTCCTTGACGCTTAAGAGGAGGTAACGTGGCAGACGATATCAACAATAACGAGGGTATGGACGAGGCCGGCGATGCCGGTATGCCCGATGATCTGAAGCGCCTGCTTGCCCGTGCTGAGCAGGGCGAGGACGGCGATCCGGACGCCTATAACCCCGATGCCGATGATGATGAGGAAGAAGACGACGACGCCGAGCTCGAGGAGAGCTTTGGCGAAGTCGATCGCGGCGCCTCGGCCGGCGAGGATATCAACGGCGGCCAGCTCCAGATTTCGGAGTTCGGTCGCGAGATGAAGCAGTCGTTCATCGAGTATTCGATGTCGGTTATCACGGCGCGCGCCCTGCCGGACGTGCGCGACGGCTTAAAGCCGGTGCACCGCCGCATCCTGTACGCGATGAACGAGAGCGGCATCTACCCCAACCGACCGCACAAGAAGTCGGCCTGGACGGTCGGCGAAGTTATCGGTAAGTACCACCCGCACGGCGATTTCGCGGTCTATGAGGCCATGGTCCGCCTGACGCAGTGGTTCTCCATGCGCACGCCGCTCATCGACGGTCACGGCAACTTCGGCAACATCGACGGCGACGGCGCGGCGGCCATGCGTTACACCGAGAGCCGCCTGGCAAAGCCCGCCATGGAACTGCTGCGCGACCTGCAGAAGGATACCGTCGACTGGCAGCCCAACTACGACGAATCGCTTGCCGAGCCCGTGGCGCTGCCTGCGCGCTTCCCCAACCTGCTGGTCAACGGCAGCCAGGGCATCGCCGTCGGCATGGCCACCAACATCGCCCCGCATAACCTCACCGAGGCGATCGAGGCCACCTGCTACCTGATCGACAACCCCGACGCCACCGTTGACGAGCTCATGCAGATCATGCCAGGTCCGGACTTCCCCACCGGCGCCATCATCATGGGCAGCGCCGGCATTAAGCAGAGCTACGAGACCGGCCGCGGCTCCATTACCGTGCGTGCTAAGGCACATGTGGAGTCCACCAAGACCGGCCGCAACCGCCTGGTCTTTACCGAGATTCCCTACATGGTCAACAAGGGCACCCTGCAGGAGAAGATCGCCCAGCTCGTCAACGACAAACGCATCGAGGGCATCTCGGATATGCGCGATGAGTCCAACCAGAAGGGCATCCGTCTGGTCATCGAGCTCAAGAAGGGCGTCATTCCGCAGGTCGTGCTCAACAACCTGTATAAGTACACCTCGCTGCAGACGACCTTTGGCGCCAACAACCTGGCACTCGTCAACGGCGTTCCCAAATGCCTGAGCCTGCGCGAGATGCTGCAGCACTACATCGACCACCAGGTCGACGTCGTCACCCGCCGCACCCGCTTCGACCTTAAGAAAGCCCAGGCCCGCGCTCATATCCTCGAGGGTTACCTGATGGCCCTTGACCATATCGACGAGGTCATTAGCATCATCCGCTCCTCGCAGACCGACTCCGAGGCCAGCAGCCGCCTGATCGAGCGCTTTGGCTTTACGCCCGAGCAGACCACGGCCATCCTCGAGATGAAGCTGCGCCGCCTGACCGGCCTGGAGCGCGACAAGATCCAAGAAGAGTTGGACGGCCTGCGCCGCGCCATCGCCTACTACGAGGACCTGCTGGCGCACGAGGAGAAGATCCTGGGCGTCATCAAGGAAGAGATGCGCGAGATCTCCAAGAAGTTTGGCGACAAGCGCCGCACCGAGATCAGCCAGGTTGAGAAGGACCTGGATGTCGAGGACCTCATCGCCGACGAGGATATGGTCGTGACCATCACCCACACCGGCTACGTTAAGCGTATCCCGGTGGCTGCCTACCGTGCCCAGAAGCGCGGTGGCAAGGGCGTGTCGGGCGTCAACCTCAAAGAGGATGACGTTATCGATGAGATGTTCATCGCGTCCACGCACGAGTACGTGCTGTTCTTCTCGAGCAAGGGCAAGGTCTATCGTCTGAAGGTGCACGAGCTGCCGGTGGGTACGCGCCAGGCGCGCGGTACCGCGATCGTCAACCTGCTGCCCTTCGAGGAGGGCGAGAAGATCGCGAGCGTCATCAGCTGCCGCGAGTTCCCGGCCGACGAGTACCTGATGTTTGCCACAAAGAGCGGCATGGTCAAGAAGACCGTGATGAGCGCATATGACCGCAGCCGTCGCGACGGCCTGATCGCTATCAACCTGCGTGACGACGACGCGCTGCTGAATGTGCGCCGCGTGCGCGAGGGCGACAAGATTATCCTGGCCACCACCGCAGGCAAGGCGATCATGTTCTCCGAGGAGCAGGTGCGCGCCACCGGCCGCGATACCAGCGGCGTTCGCGGTATCGGTATGAAGGACGGCGTGAGCGTTCTGGGCATGGAAGTCACTAACGGCAACGGTGATCTGTTCGTCATCACCGAGCGCGGCTACGGCAAGCGCACTCCGGTCGCGGACTACCCGGAGCAGAATCGCGGCGGCCAGGGCGTCTACACCATTCAAATGACCGAGCGCAAGGGCAACCTCGCGGCAATGAAGACGGTGGGCCCGCAGCACGAGCTGTTCATCGTGACGGAGGGCGCGACGGTCATTCGCGTTAAGACCGACGAGATCAGCCAGACTGGCCGCGCCACCCAGGGCGTCAAGATGATGACCGTCGACGACAACGACCGCATCTGCGCCGTAGCGCGCATGACGGCCGCCAAAGGGAAGCCCGAAGGCGAAGGTGCCGAGGCCGCAGCCGACGCCGAAGAGGCCCCAGTCGACCTTGGCGACGGCAACGACATGCCAGAAGATCTCCTCGACGAGTAAGAGGAGCTAGCTGGTAGGAAATATCAGACCCCATATATCGGCGGTCGGCGCACCTGCGCGCCGACCGCTTTTTTGACAACCTTGGGACTCGCGTTCGCCCCGGTCGCACGGCGGCATGTGAGGTCGGTCGCGAGTTCCGCACGAGCCAGAGAGCACTTAATGTGCTCTCTGCGCGAGTCAGGACTGTCCGAGCAGGCGACTTCACATGCCGCCGTGCGACCGGGGCGAACACCCTCCAAAGTTTTTCAAAAAAGTTGTTGACGCGCGCGTAACGACTCGTCTAATATATCCCTTGCGCGATGGACCTGTAGCTCAGTTGGTTAGAGCGTCCGGCTGATAACCGGGAGGTCACAAGTTCGAATCTTGTCAGGTCCACCACTTTCTTTCGCAATAAACACCCCAGCGAGAGCCGAGTCGCCGCTGGGTGTTTATTACTGTCTCCGTGGGGTTTAGCTCAGCTGGGAGACGCGGCTTTGCAAGCCTGAGTCAGGGTTCGATCCCCTAACCTCACCATGATGGACCTGTAGCTCAGTTGGTTAGAGCGTCCGGCTGATAACCGGGAGGTCACAAGTTCGAATCTTGTCAGGTCCACCATCAAAACTGTTAAAAGCCTCGGGGCAATTGCCTCGAGGCTTTTTTCTTAGCCACAGAAGGTAGTCAAAAAAGCTCTGTCCCAAATTAACTACTTTGATTTTGTGTGCTACGCGAAAGTTTGGGTAGTATAGCTATTCAACGCGGCGGGCCGCCGCGTGTTAACCGCTACGTACCGGAGGTGTTCCATGGTTCGTGTCGACATAGAGACCATCGTCATGGCCGCCGGTCCCGTGCCATCGCTTATCGTGCTTCGCGAACGCTGCAGCAAGTCGGATTCCCCCGCGCCTCTGCGCTCCCTCTCCATCCAGACTGGCTCGTTTGAGGCTGCGGCAATCAGCCGCGGCATCGACAGCGGACGCGCCGATCGCCCGATTACCCATGACCTGTTGCTCGATACTGTTGGCGCCCTGGGCGCCAAGCTCGAGCGCATCGAGATCGTTCGCGCCGAGCCGCCGGTGTTCTACGCGACGATTGTCGTACTGGCCGATGGTGACGAGCGCAAGATCGATGCCCGTCCCAGTGATGCCATTGCCCTTGCCGTGCGCAGCAATGCCCCCATGTTTGTGGAGGACGACATCATGAATCGCCTGGGCACTGTTTCTGCCCATACCGAGGAAGTTGACGACGAGCAGGAGTTCGAGAAGTTCGACGAGTTCGTCCATACGCTCTCGCCCGATGACTTCTAAATGCGGGGCGGCCAGGATGCGGAGCGTTCGCTGATGGCCGGCGGTATGTCGGCTGAGGCGGCTGCGATCGCCCGCGAGGCCCAGATGCGCTCGGAGGCTTCTGAGGCGGCTCGCATTGCCTATGTGACGCAGGCCCGCACGCTCCGCGAGCGCCGCGGCTCGTTTATCAAGATGGTTGTCGTCTCCGCCCTTGTCGCGGCAATCTGCTCACGCCTTCGTGGTACAGTTGGTGCGCTTGGGTTTTCGATCTCTACGGGCCTGGTGATCTGGGGCGTGGTCGATGCAGTCATGCTGACCAGTCAGATCAAGGTGCTCGACAAGCGCGCGGCGGACATGATGCGCACCCGCGACGCTGCCGCCAAGATCGCCGCCGAGGCACAAGAACTGTAACGACGTCAGACTCGATGGGAAGGTCTAAAGATGGCACAGGATATGCAGGATGCCGGTAACGTCTCCGCCGAGCTCGACGCCATGGTGTGCGATCTGATCGGCGCGTTCTTGGACGACCTTGCCGCCGGTGAAAACCCTGGCGTGGTCGTGGCAATTGAGGATGCTGCTTCCAACCGTTATCTGGCGGCGCTCGACGAGGACGGCGAAGAGGCGTGCCTGGAGGCGGCCACCAACTTTATCTCCGAGCACAAGATGGGTCTTAAGGACGAGGGCCTGGGCCGTATCGTCCGCTATGCCATCGGCTACACCGGCTGCGTCGAGATCGATGGCGGCTACCATGACGCCCTGCTCGTGAGCTTTTTCGAGACGACGCTCGAGAGCGGTTTTTCGGCATATGTGCTGTATGAGGGCATGGGCGCCGGCGATGGTTTTATGTGGAGCGACCCTGAACCTGCAGGTGAGGAAACCCCTCTCATCTAAAATCGCTAAAATAAACGAGTTTTCGGTAAAAGGCTCAATATTCCCGCTGAGCGTTGTATCGCTGGGCGGGCCGCATACGCGTGCCGTTTGTATATGGATAGAAGATAGGGGAACTACATGCGCGTAGACAATCTGAGGAACATCGCCATCATCGCCCACGTCGACCACGGCAAGACGACGATGGTCGACAAGCTCCTGCGTGCCACGGACGCCTTCCGTGCCAACCAGCAGGTCGAGGACCGCGTCCTGGATTCCAACGACCAGGAGCGCGAGCGCGGCATTACGATTCTCGCCAAGAACATCTCTATCGAGTATAAGGACGTCAAGATCAACGTCATCGACACCCCGGGCCACGCCGACTTCGGCGGCGAGGTCGAGCGCGTGCTGCGTATGGCCGACGGCGCCCTGCTGCTGGTCGATGCTTTTGAGGGCCCCATGCCCCAGACCCGCTTCGTGCTGCGTCACGCTATCGACACCGGCCTTAAGATCATGATCGTCATCAACAAGATCGACCGTCCGGGCGCCAACCCCGAGAAGGCCTACAACGACTGCCTGGACCTCATGGCCGACCTGGGCGCCACCGACGACCAGCTTGAGTTCGCCATGGAGCACGTGGTCTACGCCAGCGCCATGAATGGCTTTGCCCGCCTTGATCCCAACGACGGCAACATGGACATGTATCCGCTGCTCGATATGATCATCGACGACATGCCCGCGCCCGAGGTTGACGAGAACGCTCCGCTGGCCATGCAGTGCGTGACCATCGACCACTCCAACTTCGTTGGCCGTATCGGCATCGGTCGCGTGTATTCCGGCGCCATCCATCAGGGCGACCAGATTCTGGTTGTGAAGAACGACGGCTCCAGCGCCACCGCTACCGTCAAGCAGCTCTTTACCTTCGACTACCTGGGCCGCACCGAGTGCCAGGAAGTCGGCGCCGGCGACATCGCCGCCGTCGTGGGCATCGACCGCACCGATATCGGCGATGTCTACACCGATCCCGAGAACCCCGTCGAGCTCGAGCCCATCGAGATCGACCCGCCGACCCTGTCCATCGTCTTCGAGGCTTCGACCTCCCCGCTCGTCGGTCGCGACGGAGACATCGTGGGCGCCCGTCAGCTCAAGGAGCGCCTGTTCAACGAGGCCGAGAACAACGTGACCATGAAGATCGAGGAGCTCGAGGACAAGAGCGGCGTCGAGGTCTCGGGCCGCGGCATTCTGCACCTGTCCGTTCTGATGGAGTCCATGCGCCGCGAGGGCTTTGAGTTCCAGGTCGGCCGTCCCCGCGTTCTGTTTAAGAAGGACGAGAACGGCAACAAGATGGAGCCTGTCGAGCAGGCCGTCGTTGAGTGCCCGGACGAGTACTCGGGCAAGGTCGTTGAGGTCTTCGGTACCTCCGGTGGCATCATGACGAGCATGGATACCTCGGGTATCGTGACGCACCTCGAGTTTAAGATCCCGACCCGCGGCATCATGGGCCTTAAGAACCGCATCATGAACGTCACCCACGGCGAGGGCGTGTTCTACCACACCTTCCTGGAGTACGGTCCCTACGCCGGCGAGATCGGCAACCGTCAGAACGGCGCAATGATCTCCATGACCACCGAGAAGGCCGTTGCCTATGCTCTGGGTACGCTGCAGGAGCGCGGCCAGCTTTTTGTTGAGCCGGGCACCGAGTGCTACGAGGGCATGATCGTGGGCGAGCGCAGCAAGGCTGGCGACATGGTCGTCAACATCGCCCGTACCAAGAACCTGGGCAACCAGCGTTCCTCGACCTCCGATATCTCCGTTCAGCTGGTGCCGCCCCGCACCTTCTCGCTGGAGGAGGCGCTGGAGTACATCGCCGACGACGAGCTGGTTGAGATTACCCCCAAGAACATCCGCCTGCGCAAGCGCCTGCTCAACGCCACCGACCGCAAGAAGGCCGCCGTCCGCGCCGGCCAGGTCAACAAATAAGCGCTGGACTTTATAGCGTCTAACAAGAAAGGGCGTCGACCGTAATGGTCGGCGCCCTTTTTGTGCATAGGGACTGAGCTGGTCTGCACCACCACAAAGGTGCCTGGTCCCTTTGTGGTGGTTGGTGGCTAAGCGGTGGGGAGTCCTGGCATGTTAGCCGGCTGCTGCGGCTTGAGGTGGGCGTTGCGCCAGATGATCTGGATAACGTAGCCGAGCATAAAGACAAAGGCTACGCCGCTGATGAAGTCACCTACGAGGGGAAGCCCCGTGAGGGCGCCTGCGATTACGCCGCCCACGGCTGCCATGGCGTAGCGGTTTTGGCTGTGTCCGACCATGCGGGCGATCGCACACCCCGCAAAGGCACTCGACACCAACGCGATGCCGATAACGCCGCACAAGAGGGCTCCGGCAAGCGACAGACCAGCGATAGAGATAATCAGCAGTAGGACGGCGGGGACGATAGCAATCGTGCTCAGAAGACCGCTCACCCACAGGGGCATGGGGCGCTGGTGGAGCATGCCGGCGGCGCTGGCGGTCGCGCGCGGAAAGACGAGCTCGAGCAGCAGGGCGACAAAGCAGGTCGAGAGTGCCGCGGCGACGATACCGCCGATGACATCGTTAACGGTGGAAGTATCCTCGTTCTCGGTGCGCTCGATCTTGAGCGCGCCTACCTCGGCGCCTGCGGCACGCTCGGGGTCCTCGGAGACGTGCGCGTTCACGGTGCCGGTGATGTGGGCGTTCTTGCCCAGGATGAGCTTGTCGGCCCAAACCTCGACATCGCCATTGACCGTGCCGTCGATAGTCACCGTGTCGCCCGCGAGCGCTGCCGACTTGACGGAGCCGCGCAGGGCAACCGTCTCGCCCACCGCGTAAAAACAGTTAGCGGCGCTACCGGTGTTGAGCACGACGTGTTGACCGGCTACCGTCACGCTGCCATCGATTGCTGTTTTGGAGATATCGATGGTGCGCGCCGCCAGGCGAACGGCTCCGCCTACGGTGCAGTCGCGAATCGACAAGCTCTCGCCTGCCGCGATAATATCGCGGCCGATGGAGGCGTCGTCTAGGTTAAGGCTTTGGCCGGCCCAGTACAGGTCGCCCTCGACCCCGGACGGATTTGAGTCAACTTCGGTTGCGAGCACGTTGCCCGCGGTGTCTGTGCCGGCGAACGACGCCGCGGGAAGCGCGGTCAGCGCAAGTGCAATCAGTGCGAATAGGAGGGCGATACGGCCACGCGTTTTGTGGCACCGGGACGACGGTTCTGGGTTGCAAGGCATAGTGAATCCTTCGTTAGATACTCGACATGTATCTAACAGGGTACCCAACGCGCGGGCGCTCTAAAAGAGCCTCTCAGTTGCATTTCGGGGACGAGTCCGCGCTAGCTATTTTTTGCGATGCAAGAAGCGCGCGATGTCTTCTTCGGTGGGGCTTTTGATGTCAAAGCGCAGCGAGAGCCAGCGCAGACCCATGGTCACCGCGACGCATACGACCAGTGCGGCGACATTGCTCATGATGCCGCTCATAACGAGACACACATAGCTTGCCGAGCCGGCGATGGCGGCGATGGCGTAGAAATTGGTGCGCTGGAAAATGCCCGGCACCACACCCATAAAGCTGTCGCGCAGCATGCCGCCACCCACCGCGGTGAAAAAGCCCATCATGATGCATACGGCCGGCGCAAAGCCATAAACCAGTGCTTTGTCCGCTCCGGTGGCGGCGTAGATGCCGACCGAGATGATATCGAGCAATGGGATGAGTTTCTCGGGTTTATCGACGATTGCCGGGAAGATGTAGATGATGGCCGCCGTAGCGATGGAGAGCGGCAGCGCCATTGGCTGGTTGAGGATGTAGACGTTGCCCACCTGCAGTGTCATATCGCGCAAAAGACCGCCGCCCAGACCGCAGACCACCGCGAGCGCGACCGCGCCCACCAGGTCGAGCTTGTGTTCGCGCGCAACCAGCACACCCGAGATCGATGCAGCGACAACAGCAAACATCTCGAGCCAAAAGGGAATAGCGACCATGGCATCCGAGGCATGTGAGGTAACGGTTATAGCGGCGACGACGGGCAAGATGGGTTCCTTTGAGTTACGGGTTTGGACAATGCCCGTACATAGTACATGTTCGGCGCCGATTGCGACCCCATTGCTCGGTAAACGGTCGGGACTGGGTGCGGTCATAGGTTTCAAGTATGTACATCAGCCTCCAAAGATGTCGAAAAATATCGTTTTTGGATGGTGATGTACATGTTTGAGATTTGGGGCTGGGATCGACTGCGATGGGGGCTTGGCTGAATAGGAGGGATGTCCAAATTTTGAGCTTTGCTCAAAATTTATTCGATCGGCTTACGCCGATCGCGCTGCGCTAAAAACGCGCCGTTGGCGCGTTTTCTTTACGCTCCGCGCCCTGGCGGGTTCGAATCCCTCCTCCTCCGCCGTATTTGCTTGTTAGGGACTCAAAACAAAAAAGCCCCCAATACTGGGAGCTTCCTCAATCTAAATGGCGGAGGAGGAGGGATTCGAACCCTCGTGACCTTATACAGGCCAAACGGTTTTCGAGACCGCCGCATTCAACCACTCTGCCACCCCTCCGCGTGGGGTAAAAACAAAGCAGGCACTAAGGCCTGCTTTGGAATTAACTGGCGGAGAGTCAGGGATTTGAACCCTGGAGACGCTTTTGACGCCTACACGATTTCCAATCGTGCTCCTTCGGCCACTCGGACAACTCTCCGTTAAATGCGAAAGTCAGTATACACGAGGAATCGAAAAGTGCAAACAGAAAACTTGGCATTTTTTAAAGCGCTCGCTCCGCACCCGTATCCGGCATGTGCCAGATGAGTACTAAAAAAGCATCCTGACCAGCCAGATCCCGCTCGATGATCTGTTCAAAATAGGTATTCATGAATGACGTGGCAGCGAATTTAAAAATTTTGAGGCAATCGATCGAACCGGTGGTATGCATTTCGTGACCACAACCCTGCAATCGGCGACCTGCGGTTTGACTCAGGTTGTCCTCGCCGCAGCGTATCTTGCTATCGAATTCGTCAAGCTCTTGGTCAGCATTTGGTTGGAATACGCGAGAAGTGCCGTGTAAGCATGGGCATATGTGGAGGTCATGAGGTTGTAGCTGCATATTCTTGCAGCCTGGGAGGTTGAAAGATATTATTACCAAGTCTTTTCCTGCTTCAGGCGCACCTTCACGACCTGAAGCCACATTTGCCCAGAGGAGGTGACAATATGAAGGCTTATGAACTGCTGTTCTTTGTTGACCCGTCGCTCGACCCCGAGACTCGTCTCGCTGTTATGAAGCGTATCGATACCACGATCGCTGAGGGCGCTGGCAAGGTCGACTCCGTTGACGAGTGGGGCAAGCGCAAGCTCGCCTACGAGATCAACGACCTCACCGATGGTGACTACACCCTCATCAACTTCCACGCAGATCCTACCCAGATCGCCGAGCTTGATCGCGTCCTGCGCATCACCGACGCTGTGGTCCGCCACATGATCGTCCGTCGCGACGACCAGGAGTAAGACTGTCGTTTTGGACTGGGCTTGTGCCCCAAGAGGAAGTAGTGAGTTATGAGCATCAATCGAGTGAACATCACCGGTAACCTCACCCGCGATCCCGAGCTGCGCGCCACCGCCGGCGGAACCCAGGTTCTGTCCTTTGGCGTCGCCGTGAACGATCGTCGCCGCAACGCGCAGACTGGCGAGTGGGAGGACTATCCCAACTTTGTCGACTGCACCATGTTCGGCACCCGCGCCGAGGCCGTGAGCCGTTTCCTGGCAAAGGGAAACAAGGTCGCGATCGAGGGCAAGCTGCGCTACAGCTCTTGGGAGCGCGACGGCCAGCGCCGGAGCAAACTTGAGGTCATCGTCGATGAGATCGAGTTTATGAGCTCCCGTGGTGGCCAGGGTGGCTACGATCAGGGCGGTTACGCCCCCGCAGCTCCCGCGCCCGCAGCACGTCCTGCCGCACCGGTGGCCACGCCGCCCGCGGTCGACGTCTACGATGAGGACATCCCGTTCTAAGGGTTGTTCACCTATTTTTGAGTGAGAGGCGGCTTCGGTTCGCCGAAGTTGCCAAATGAAAGGTATTTTGACATGGCTAATGATTTTTCTGCACGTCAGCCGCGTCGTAAGTACTGCCAGTTCTGCAAGGAGAACACTGAGTTCATTGACTATAAGGACACTCAGCTTCTCCGTAAGTACATGACCGACCGTGGCAAGATCAAGCCCCGTCGCGTCACTGGCGCTTGCACGCAGCATCAGCATGACATCGCCAACGCCATCAAGCGCGCCCGCGAGATGGCTCTCCTGCCGTACACCGTCCCCGTGGTTTCCTCTCGTGGCAACCGCGACCGCGGCTAAGAAGGGAGACGCATCATGAAGGTTATTCTTCTCGATGAGATCAAGGGCAAGGGCGGCGAGGGTGACGTCGTAGAGGTCGCTCAGGGTTACGCTGAGAACTTCCTGTTCCCCAAGAAGCTCGCTGTTGCCGCCACCAAGGGCAACCTCAAGCAGCTTGACGAGCGTCGCAACAACATCGCCAAGCGCGAGGCCGTCCGTCTGGCTACCGCCAACGAGACCAAGGCTGCCTTCGAGGGCAAGACGGTCACCGTTGACGTCAAGGTCGGCGACGAGGGCATCCTCTTTGGCTCCGTTACCGCCGCTATGATCGCTGATGCCATCAAGGCTCAGCTCGGTATGGACATCGACCGCAAGCGCGTCGAGCTCGGTAAGCCCATCAAGGTTGCCGGTGCCCACACCGTTGCCATCTCGCTGTACCGCGAGATCAAGGCCGAGGTTGTCGTTCTCGTCGGCGTTACCGCCGAGGAGCTCGCTGCCGAGGCTGAGGTCGAGGAGGCCGCTGAGGTCGCCGAGGCCGAGACCGCCGAGGTCGAGACTGAGGCTGCTGCCGAGTAGCATTTGCTGCAACGCAACAATCTTGTTCTAAGAAGGGCGCTCTGGGAAACCAGGGCGCCCTTTTTGCTTTTTAGCGCGATGCGAGCGCCATAGAGGGCGTTGCGGTGAGGTCTATTCGTGGGACCGTTCATCCGTTTGGTTCGGTGATGATTGGCCGCGCGCGGCGCGTTTTGGGACCGTGGCTGATACTATGGATGCTCGCAAGCGATATGAATGAGGATGCTCATGGCATATGACGATAGGGAGATCGGGCTGACGGTCGAGGACCGCGGCTCAAAGTTGGGTCTTCCCCAAAACCAAGATGCAGAGGCCAATGTACTGGCCGCTATGCTGCTATCGCCCGAGGTGGTCGAAGAGGCCCAGGTCGAGCTGCAGCCCGATGACTTCTACCGGCCCATTCATAAGACCATCTATACTGCGATGGTCGATATGTACAACAGCCGCATTCCCATCGACTCCATCTCGCTGATCGATTACCTGCGCAGCATCAACAAGCTCGATGCCGTGGGCGGCGAGGCGTACATTTTGGAGTTGATGGGTCAGACCCTGTCGCTCGTCAACTGGCAGCACCATGCCGCCATCGTTCGCCGCGACTCGATGCTGCGCGAGCTGATCGGCGCCACTAACGAGATCAACGCGCTGGCATATAACGCCCCCACCGACACCAAAGAGGTTGTCGAGCTGGCCGAGAGCAAGCTGCTCAAGGTTACGGCGCGCGAGGTCAAGTCGAGCTACAAGACGTTGACCGAGTTTATGGTCGAGGCCTATAACGAGGCCGAGGAAGTGTGCCAGGCCGGTGGCCAGGCTGCGGGCGTGCCCACGGGCTTTCCGTCACTCGACCGCATGCTCATGGGTTTTCGCGAGGGCCAGCTCATCATCATCGGCGCCCGTCCTGCTGTGGGTAAGACGTCGTTCGCTCTGAATCTGGCGCTCAACGCTGCCGCTGCTGGTTATACCGTCGGCTTCTTCTCGCTGGAGATGTCGGGCAAGGAAATTGCCCAGCGTCTGATTTGCGCCTACGCCATGATCTCGATCAGTGACTTCCGCATGGGCCGCATTAGCCCCGAGCAGTGGGCCAATATCAACGAGGCCACGCAGACCTTGTCTAAGCTCGATATTCTGATTGACGATACGCCCGGCACCACAGTGACCGAGATTCGCGCCAAGAGCCGCCGTATGCTCCATAACAAGGAGAAGGCAATTATCATCCTGGACTACCTGCAGCTGGTGAGTCCTCCGCCGGGCCGTCGTTCCGAGAGCCGTACCGTCGAGGTTTCGGAGATGTCGCGTGGTCTGAAGATCATGGCCAAGGAGCTCAAGATCCCGCTCATCGCGCTGTCGCAGCTCTCGCGTCAGGTCGAATCCCGTACCGGCAAGCGCCCGCAGCTTTCCGACCTTCGTGAATCGGGCTCCATCGAGCAGGACGCCGATATCGTTATGTTCTTGGACCGCTCCGCCGACGAGGCCGAAGCCTCGCGTGACGATCGACCCGACGAGGGCGTTACGCGTATCGTCGTGGCCAAGAACCGTTCGGGCCCGATCGGCGACGTCGACCTGATGTTCCTGCCGGCATCCACCAAGTTCTATGAGCTTGATGGGGCACATGCCGAGGAGTAGGACAGGCGCCCGTTGCACGGGTATACTGGGAATGTTTTGTGCTTCTGCGTGCCGGCGTGGCGCGTAGACAGTCCATGAATGTAAGGAGTAAACATGCCGTCAACCGTTTTGGTCGGTGCCCAGTGGGGCGATGAGGGCAAGGGTAAGATTTGCGACCTGGTCGCCGGCGACTTCGATGCCGTCGTGCGCTACTCGGGCGGCAACAACGCCGGTCACACCATCGTCGTCAACGGCAAGAAGTACGGCCTGCACCAGGTGCCCTCCGGCATCATGTATTCCGACCACGTGTCGGTGATCGGTAACGGCTGCGTCGTCAACCCCAAGGTTGTCCTTGAGGAGATCGATATGTTCGAGGCCGACGGCATCACCACCAAGAACCTCAAGATTAGCGGCAACGCGCATGTCATCATGCCGTACCACATCGATCTGGATGGCGCCTTTGAGCAGAAGCTCGGCAAGAAGAACATCGGTACCACCAAGCGCGGCATCGGTCCGTGCTATCAGGACAAGATGGCTCGCATCGGCCTGCGCATGCAGGACATGCTGGACGAGGCACTGTTCCGCGACAAGCTGGAGACCGCTCTCGCCCGCGTGAACCCCGAGCTCGAGCTCATCTACAACCTGCCCACCTACACCGTGGACCAGATTTGCGACGAGTACCTGCCGATGGCCGAGCGCCTGCGTCCCTACATCACCGAGACGAGCCTGCTGCTCAACAACATGATCGACGAGGGCAAGGACCTGCTGTTTGAGGGCGCCCAGGCGACGCTGCTCGACATCGACCACGGCACCTATCCGTACGTGACGTCCTCCAACTGCACCGCCGGCGGTGCCATCACCGGATCCGGCGTCGGTATGAAGAATGTCGACCGCGTGCTGGGCGTCATGAAGGCCTATATCACCCGCGTCGGTTCGGGCCCCATGCCCACCGAGCTTTCCTATGAGTCCGAGGCCGGTCACACGCTGACCGAGGAGGGCTACGAGTACGGCGTGACCACCGGTCGCCGTCGTCGCTGCGGCTGGTTCGACGGCCCCATCGCCAACTACGCCTCGCGCGTCAACGGCCTCACCGATATCGCCATGACCAAGCTCGACGTGCTTTCGGCTTTCGACACCATCAAGGTGTGCGTGGCCTACGACGTCGATGGCGAGCGCTATACCAGCGTGCCCGAGCATCAGGTTCGCTTTGAGCACGCCAAGCCCATCTACGAGGAGCTTCCTGGCTGGAAGTGCGATATCACCGGCTGCCGCAGCTTTGAGGAGCTGCCGCAGGAGGCTCAGGACTACGTGGCGTTTATCGAGGATCTGGCACACACCCGCGTGACGTTCATTGGCGTTGGCGCTGGTCGCGAGCAGATCATCAACCGATTCTGGAAGTAATCGGGACTATTTGGTTATTGCGATATACCCCTTTGCAGCCCGGACGGGCGGCCGAGGGGTATATTTGCTTGCAAAGGGCTCGCGCGGAGCGGGCCATTCATCCATAGAGGAGGCACCCTTGAAGGCGGACACTCAAACCATCGACATCCTTTTGTTGGGCAGCGGCGGCCGTGAGCATGCTTTGGCAGCTAAGCTCGCAGCATCACCGCGCGCCGGCAAGCTCTACATCGCGCCGGGCAACGGCGGCACCGCGAGCTGCGGCGAGAACGTTGTTCTCGACGACTGCGATCCTGCGGCCGTGGCGGCGTTTGCGCAGAGCCACGGATGCGGACTCGTGGTAATTGGCCCCGAGGCTCCGCTTGTGGCGGGCGTGGCCGACGCCGTGCGGGCGGCGGGTATTCCCTGCTTTGGCCCGGGTGCCGAGGGTGCCCAGATGGAGGGCTCCAAGCTGTTCTCCAAGCAGCTCATGGAGCGCGCCGGTATTCCGACGGCAGCCTATGGTTCGTTTACCGACGAGGCTTCGGCTCTCGCCTACGTACGCGAGCAGGGCGCCCCGCTGGTCGTGAAGGCTGACGGCCTTGCCGCCGGCAAGGGCGTTATCGTGGCGACCGAACTTGAGCAGGCCGAGGAAGCCGTGCGCGAGTGCTTTGGCGGCACCTTTGGCGATGCCGGCAACACCGTGGTCATCGAGGAGATGCTGACCGGCCCCGAGTGCTCGCTGCTGGCCTTTACCGACGGCAAGACCGTGCGCCCCATGGCTACCTCGCAGGACCACAAGCGCGCGCTTGAGGGCGACCTTGGTCCCAACACCGGCGGCATGGGCGTCTACAGCCCGGTGCCCATCGTGACTGACGAGGAGCACGCCACCATGGTGGCGGTCATGGAGCAGACCGTGGCCGAGCTCGCTGCCGAGGGTATCGACTACCGCGGCTGCCTGTACGGCGGCTTTATGCTCACCCCCGCCGGTCCCAAGGTGCTGGAGTTCAATGCCCGCTTTGGCGACCCCGAGACGCAGGTCGTGCTGCCGCGCCTTAAGAACGACCTGGTCGAGGTCATGCTGGCTTGTGCCAACTGCGAGCTCGATCAGATTGAGCTCGACTGGCGTGACGAGTGGGCCGTGGCCGTTGTCCTGACGAGCGCGGGCTACCCCGGCAGCTACGAGAAAGGAAAGGTCATCACCGGTATTGAGGATGCCGAGGCCATGGAGAACGTGACCGTGTACCATGCGGGAACTGCCGTGGTGGACGGTCAGCTCGTGACCAATGGCGGCCGCGTGCTTGCCGTGACCGCTCTGGGCGACACGTTCGAGAACGCTCGCAACCTTGCCTACGAGGCCTGCGAGAAGATTGATTTTGAGGGCAAGACCCTGCGTCACGACATCGGCCTGCGCGCGCTGCGCGGCCGCGACGCCTGGGATGCCTAAAATCCGAGAGGAATGAGACGGATGGACGAGAAGAACGAAGAGCTCGTGGACGCGCAGATCGTCGAAGAGGACAGCCGCGTGTATGGGCACGCCGAGGGCGAGCCTGGTGGCGAGGTCGCTGACGAGCCGGCGCTGGTGCTGGGCGATGACGACCCGCACGATGCCGAGCTGCACGAGAAGATTCTTTCGGAGGAGTGCGCCTGGAAGGGCAAGATCCTCGACGTCCACCGTCTTGAGGTTGAGCTGCCCAACGGTCGCCGTAGCGCCCGCGATATCGTTCGCCATCCGGGTGCGGCGGCTGTTGTGGCACTGACCGAGAGCGGCAAGATCGTACTGGTGCGCCAGTACCGCACCGCCATCGACCGCGTGACGGTCGAGATTCCCGCCGGCAAGCTCGATCCAGGCGAGGACCCGCTCGATTGCGCCAAGCGCGAGCTGCATGAGGAGACGGGCTTTAGGGCCGGTCGCATTCGCTTTTTGACGTCGATTGTCACGTCCTGCGGCTTCTGCGACGAGATCATTCACATCTACCTGGCCACCAAGCTCGAGTTCGATGCACCCAACCCCGATGATGACGAGTTTGTCAACGTGGACCTCGTGCCGCTGCACGAGCTGATCGACGCCGTGCTCGACGGCAAGATCGAAGACGCCAAGACCGTCGTAGGCGCGCTTGCCTGCGACAGCATCGCGCACCGCCTTGGGGGCACGGAGCTTTAACGAGTGGGGATAGCCCTGGGACAAGTACTACTGATTGCTTTGTCCCAGGGCCTTACGTTGCTGATATTTCTTTGAGGATCACATGCTGAAGAGGTTTCTTTCGTACTACAAGCCCCAGATGGGGCTTTTTGTTGCTGATACTGTTTGTGCTCTGGTGCTTGCCGCCATTGACCTGGCGTTCCCCATTATCCTGCGCAATTTGACCGGTGGGCTATTTACTCAGGGTCAGGCTGCCATTATGCAGGCGCTCGGCATGATCGCGGTGGGCTTGGTGCTGATGTATGCCGTCCGCTGCGCCTGCCGCTACTTTGTGAGCTATTGGGGTCACGTGATGGGTGCGCGCATGGAGTCCAAAATGCGCGAGGACCTGTTCGACCAGTATGAGCGCTTTAGCTTTGCGTACTTCGACCGCAACAGCTCCGGCGACATGATGAGCCGCGTGGTCAACGACCTGTTCGATATCTGCGAGGCGGCGCACCACGTGCCCGAGTGGATCATCATCTGCGGCATCGAGATTATCGGCTCGTTTGTGATCCTCTTTACCATCGCCCCGGTGCTGGCGCTCGCCATGGCCGTGGTGACGGCGGCGTTTGCGGTCATCATGTTTTGGCAAAACATGCGTATGCGCGAGGTCTTTAGCGACAACCGCAAAAAGATCAGCGGCATCAATGCGCAGCTGCAGGATTCGCTGGCGGGCATGCGCGTGGTCAAGAGCTTTGCCAACGAGGAGACCGAACGCTTCAAGTTCCGCGCCTCCAACAATCGCTATCTTTCGTCCAAGGAGAACATGTATCACGCCATGGGCGTCTATACCGCGACGTATGGCCTGCTCTCGGGTGTGCTCTATGTGATCGTGGTGCTGCTGGGCGGCTGGCTGGTCGCCCAGGGACAGCTACAGGCGGTCGATATGGCGACCTTTGCACTCTATATTTCGCTGTTCTGCACGCCGCTTGAGACGCTCGTCAATTCGGCCGAAACGTATCAGAAGGCTATCGCCGGCTTTAAGCGTATGGACGAGGTGCTCTCGACCGCGCCGGATATCCAGGACAAGCCGGGCGCCACTGATCTGCAGGTGACTGCCGGCGCCGTGGAGTATCACGACGTGTGCTTTAACTACGAGGACGTTGAGCTGGGCGAGGGCTATGCCGACGAGCGTCCCGTTATCGACCATATGGACCTGTCCATCAAGCCCGGGCAGACCATCGCTTTGGTTGGCCCTTCGGGCGGCGGCAAGTCCACGACCTGTTCGCTGCTGCCGCGCTTTTATGACGTGGCTACCGGATCCATTAGCATCGACGGTCAGGACGTGCGCGATGTGACGCAGCAGAGCCTGCGCCGCGCCATCGGCCTGGTGCAGCAGGATGTCTATCTGTTTGACGGTACGATTGGCGAGAACATCGCCTACGGCAAGCCGGGCGCTACGGCGGAAGAGATCGCCGAGGCCGCCCGTCGCGCCAACATCGATGCCTTTATCGAGTCGCTTCCGCAGGGCTACGACACCGTGGTGGGCGAGCGCGGCAGCCGTCTTTCGGGCGGACAGAAGCAGCGCGTTGCCATCGCGCGCGTGTTTCTCAAGAACCCCAAGATCCTTATTTTGGATGAGGCGACGAGTGCTTTGGATAACGAGAGCGAGGAGGCGGTGCAGGAGTCGCTCGAAGAGCTGGCACGCGGCCGCACCACGATCATCATCGCCCATCGTCTCTCGACCATTAAGCACGCCGATGAGATTGCGACCGTTGAGCATGGTCGCGTTGTGGAGCGTGGCACGCACGAGGAGCTTCTCGCCCGTGGCGGCACCTATGCCCGTTACTATCGAATGCAGTTCGAAGGTGCGCGTGCGCACGAGCTCGACTGATTGATATGACAGGAAGTTTATGGCTGACAAGAACCCTTTGACTCCGGAAGAAGTGACGGAGTTATTCTCCGAAATCGATGCATCCGGTGTCTTGGATCCCACGCTCGCCAAAAAGCGTACCGAGCGCATGCGTGAGAAGGAGGCTGCGGCCAAGCGCGGTGATAAAGCGGCGCTAGCGCAGCTGCGCAGCGAGGACCGCGCGAGCCAGGCAAAACATATCGACCCGCTGTCCGAGGACGATCCTTCGGGCTCGCAGGTGAGCCATACCATTACGAAGACCGCGATGGCCGTGGTCATCGGTATTTTGGTGCTGATCGTGGGCATGCAGATTGGCTACGGCGTGATGCGTCGTCTGAACACCGCCAACCTGTCCGAGAGCGTTTCGGTCGATACCGTTTCGACCGCGCTCAAGGGTGGCCTTGAGTGGGGTAACGGCTTTACGCAGTTCCCGCTCGATTTTACCGTCGATGAAGCCGATGAACGCACGGGCACGGTCGAGGTGACGGTGTTGGACACATCGTCTGCCAACGAGCTCGAGCTGCTGTCCAACGGGCAGATCCAGGCCGCGGCGCTTGCGACCAACGCGTTGCTCAACGATAAGATCGACCGCGTGGTGTATAACGTTCACGCCTATATCGACGAGGATAGCAACATTCAGCACGATTCCTTCTTTGGCATGTTCCCCGCGCGCGGCCACCAGAGCGCCATTTTGACGTTCGTGTGGACCAAGAGCTCATCCAACGCCACGAGTATCGACTGGAAGATGCGCATCGTGAGTATGGACGACACCATCGCCGAGCGCATTCAGAAGCAGGTGAACTCGGTGTCGTCGTTGATTGAGGACCCGGTGGTGAGCCAGACCAAGATTGACGAGGAAAAGGCCGAGCGCGATCTGGAGCATCGTCTGCATGGCCGCGAGATTTTCCGCGGCGGCAAGCCCGATCGCACACCGTCCGAACTGCTGGAGCAGGACAAGAAAAAATAAGACGCCATCATCCCGCGTGAGCCACAAGCCCCGCGGGATGATTTTTTGGGACGGGATTAAAAAACATTATGCATAGAAAGTCATAATTATCATTTCGTAAACATTTCGATGAAATTAACGCCATGAGGCATGCTTGCGGTTACAATACCGCGAGGCCTAACTACACACCTTTAAGCCGGTCCTGTGAGACCGGGAAGGAGAATTATGGCGAACAACCATACCGCGGGCGCTGCCGCCCGCACCTTCGCGCCTAGCGAGCTTTGCCAGCGTATGCTGGCCAAAACCAGCAAGGGCACCTGCGGTCCCTGCATCCTGTATCTTGAGGATGGGACCATTTTTTATGGACGTGCATGCGGCGCTGAGGGCACCGCGACCGGCGAAGTCTGCTTCAACACCTCGCTCGAGGGCTACTTTGAGGTCATGACCGACCCGAGTTATGCCGGCCAAATCGTAACCATGACCTATCCGCAGATCGGCAACTACGGTATCGACGAGACCGACGTCCAGTCGGCCTTCCCCGGCGACGCTGTGCGCCCTGCGAGCGCTCCGGCCATGCGCGGCATGATCGTTCGCGACATGTGCGCCACGCCTTCTAACTGGCGCTCGGCCGTCAGCGTGCCGGAGTACCTGCGCGCTCACGGCATCGTCGCTATCGAGGGTGTCGACACTCGCGCCCTGGTGCGCCACCTGCGCGACAATGGTTCCAAGATGGGCATTATTTCGACCGAGATCTTCGACGTCGACGAGCTTGCCGAGCGTCTGGCCGCTGCGCCCACGCTGGTAGGCGAGAACCTGGTCAAGACCGTAAGTTGCCCCGTACCTCACGAGTTTGTGGCCGCCGACCTGCCTGCCACGCATGACTTTGCGCTTACGGCTGCCGCTCCTGCCCGTCACAAAGTGGTCGCCTACGACTGCGGTGTGAAGCGCGGCATTCTGGAGGGTCTGGTCCGCGCCGGCTGCGACCTTACCGTCGTGCCGTGGGATACGCCCGCGAGTGAGGTGCTCGACATGAATCCCGACGGTGTCTTTTTGTCCAATGGTCCCGGCGACCCCGACGCCGTGGTGGAGACCTACGAGCAGGTGCAGCAGCTGATCGGCAAGGTGCCGGTCTTTGGTATTTGTCTTGGTCACCAGATGATCAGCCTGGCCTGCGGCGCTCAGATGGAAAAGCTTAAGTTCGGTCACCGCGGTGGCAACCAGCCGGTCATGAACCTGGTAAGCCGCCGTGTGGAGATCACCGCGCAAAACCATGGCTTTGGCCTGCTGTTCCCCAGCTTGGGCAAGCTTGTCCCCGAGCTTTCCGGCGGCGAGACCGAGCATGCGGCCGATGGAGATCTGCGCGTCTGGGTGCGCCGCGGAATCGCGCCGGTCGTGATGAACGAGCGCTTTGGTCGCATTCGCCTGACGCATGTGAACCTCAACGACGGCACCGCCGAGGGCATCCAGCTGCTCGACGCCCCGTGCTTCTCGGTCCAGTACCACCCCGAGGCCTCGCCTGGCCCCACCGATGCCCACTATCTCTTTACCGCCTTTACGCGACTCATGGACGGCGAGGAGAACTACCTGGACATCGACACCGCGAAGGACCGCCTGGCTGGCTGGAATTTCGCCGACGATGGTTCCGCCGTTCTACCGAACGGCGGACCGGTCGACGCTGCGGCTGCATCTGGCACATCATCTTGCCGCTCTGCTTCGGACGCGCGGGCATAAGCCCAGCGCGCCCTCGCATCACGGCAACCTGATGCACCAGCTGCACCCTCGCTGACTTTTCCAAAACATTGAGTCAGCCTCTCTAGGAGGTTTTAAACATGCCGAAACGTACTGACATCAAGCGTATCCTCGTTATTGGTTCGGGCCCCATCGTTATTGGCCAGGCCTGCGAGTTCGACTACTCCGGCGCCCAGGCCTGCAAGGTGCTCAAGGAGGATGGCTTTGAGGTCATCCTGGTCAACTCCAACCCGGCGACCATCATGACCGACCCGGGTCTTGCCGACCGCACCTATGTCGAGCCCATCACTGCCGAGTTTATCGAGCGCGTAATCAAGAAAGAGCGCCCGGACGCGCTGCTGCCCACGCTGGGCGGCCAGACCGGTCTGAACGCCGCCGTCGAGCTGGCGAAAGACGGTACGCTCGACAAGTACGGCGTCGAGATGATCGGCTGTGACCTTGCCGCCATCGAGCGCGGCGAGGACCGCAAGCTCTTTAACGAGGCCATGGCCGAGATCGGCCTGGAGGTCGCGCGCTCGGGCTATGCCTACAGCGTGGCCGACGCCGAGGCCATCGCCGAGCGCGTGGGATATCCCTGCGTGCTGCGTCCGAGCTTTACCCTCGGCGGCGCCGGTGGTGGCATCGCGCATACTCACGAGGAGCTCGTCTCCATCGTGAGCCAGGGCCTGGAGCTCTCGCCTGCCCACGAGGTACTGGTCGAGGAGTCCATTGAGGGTTGGAAAGAGTATGAGATGGAGGTCATGCGTGACCACGCCGGCAACGGCATCATCGTGTGCTCCATCGAGAACCTCGACCCCATGGGCGTGCACACCGGCGACTCCATCACCGTGGCGCCGGCGCAGACCCTCTCCGACCTGGAGTATCAGCGCATGCGTGTCGCATCGCTCGCCATTCTGGAGAAGATTGGCGTCGAGACCGGTGGCTCCAACGTGCAGTTTGCCGTGAACCCCAACACCGGCCGCCTGATCGTCATCGAGATGAACCCGCGCGTGAGCCGCTCGTCCGCCCTCGCTTCCAAGGCAACGGGTTTCCCCATCGCCAAGGCCGCCGCGCGCCTGGCCGTGGGCTACACGCTCGACGAGATCGTCAACGACATCACCAAGGCTACGCCCGCCTGCTTTGAGCCCACAATCGACTACTGCGTCGTCAAGGTGCCGCGCTTTGCCTTCGAGAAGTTCAAGGGTACCGACCCCACGCTCACCACGCGCATGAAGGCCGTGGGCGAGATCATGGCGATCGGCCGTACCTTTGAGGAGGCCTTTGGCAAGGCTATGCGCTCGCTGGAGGACGGCCACCAGGGCATTTGCGCCGGTGGCAAGGAGGGTGCCGACAAGCTAGGCGACGACGAGCTCGCTCAGGCCGTGGCAACCCCGACCGAGCACCGCATCTGCTTTGTGGTCGAGGCCCTGCGCCGTGGCTGGGACATTACCCGCATCCATGCCATCTGCGGCATCGATCCGTGGTACCTCAACCGCATCAACGACATGGTGCAGGTCCAGGAGAGCATTCGCGGCCTGCGTGTGGAGGATATCGACGCCGACGCGATGCGTCTGCTCAAGCAGTACGGTACGAGCGACGCCGAGATCGCCGCGCTGACCGGCTCGGACGAGCGCTTTGTGCGCGCCTATCGCAAGGGCCTTGGCGTGGTTCCCAGCATGAAGACGGTCGATACCTGCGCTGCGGAGTTCTCGAGCGCCACGGAGTACCACTACAAGACGTACGAGAACATCTACCGCACGAGCCCGGATGCCAAGAAGTGCGTGGCTCCCGACGAGACCACGCCGGCGGACAAGCCCAAGGCGATGATCCTGGGCGCCGGCCCCAACCGCATTGGCCAGGGTATCGAGTTCGATTACTGCTGCGTGCACGCGAGCTATGCGCTGGCGGCCCGCGGCTTCGAGACCATCATGGTCAACTGCAATCCCGAGACCGTTTCGACCGACTACGACACGTCCGACCGTCTGTACTTTGAGCCGCTCACCTACGAGGACGTCATGGATGTCATCGATGTTGAGCGACCCGACGGCGTCGTGGTGACGCTCGGCGGCCAGACTCCGCTTAAGCTGGCGCGCATGCTCGAGGAGAGCGGCGTGAACATCATGGGCACCAAGCCCGATGCCATCGACTTTGCCGAGGACCGCGAGCGCTTTGCCGCCCTGCTCGACAAGCTGGGCATTATGTATCCGCCGGCGGGCCAGGCAACCTCGTTTGAGGAGGCCGAGGCCGTGGCCGCGCATATTGGCTACCCGCTGCTGGTGCGTCCGAGCTACGTGCTGGGCGGCCGCGGCATGATGATCGCCTACGATGCCGAGCGTCTGCGCGATTACATGGCCGAGGCTGCGCGCATTAGCCCCGACTACCCGGTGTATCTGGACCGCTTCTTGGAGGGCGCGATCGAGTCCGATGTCGACGCCCTGTGCGATGGCGAAGAGGTCTACATCGGCGGCATTCTGGAGCATATCGAGGAGGCCGGTATTCACTCCGGCGACTCTGCGACCTGCATTCCGCCGTTCAGCTTTAGCGAGAGCCTGCAGGCAAAGCTTCGCGAGACTACGCGCCGCATCGCGATGGCGCTGGGCGTACGCGGCCTGGTCAACGTGCAGTACGCCATTAAGGGCGAGACCGTCTATGTGATCGAGGCCAACCCGCGTGCCAGCCGTACCGTGCCGTTTATCTCCAAGGCCACCGGCGTGCCGCTGGCCAAGTGCGCGGCGCGTATCATGGCAGGCGATTCCATCGCGAGCCTGGGCCTGCCGAGCGACGAGCGTCAGCTGGACTGGTTCTGCATGAAGGAAGCCGTTATGCCCTGGGGCCGTTTCCCGGGCGCCGACGTTATCCTGGGGCCCGAGATGAAGTCTACGGGCGAGGTCATGGGTATCGCCAAGAGCTATCCCGAGGCATATGCCAAGACGCAGCTGGCGATTGACTACAAGCTGCCCGACCCGAGCGCCGGCAAGGTGTTCATTAGCGTGTGCGACCGCGACAAGCGTCATATCCTTTCGGTCGCGCGTATCCTGCGTTACCTGGGCTTTGACATCTGCTCCACCGAGGGCACGGCGCGCGTGCTGCGCGGCGGCAACGTGACCTGCGAGGTTGTGGAGAAGATCAGCGGCCCGCACGACGGCGAGCGTCCCAACATCGGCGACCTCATCGCCGATGGCAAGATTGCGGTGATCATCAATACGCCATACGGCCCGGGCTCGCGTGGCGACGGTTATCTGCTGCGCACCGAGGCCGTGCGCCGCGGCGTGACCTGCGTGACCGCGATGTCTGCCGCCAACACGTACGTGAGTGCCATCGAGGCCGTGCGCGAGGACCAGCAGGGTCACGGCAGCGCCAACGACATGGGTATGGACGTCATCGCCCTGCAGGACCTGCCGCAGCACACGGTGTAGTGTGACCTGTCCGGCCGGGGCGGGAGGCGGACACTTTCTCTCGGAAACTGGGCTTCGCGAAGTTTTCCGAGAGAAAGGACCGCCTCCCGCCCCGGCCTGCGGTGACTTGGCTGCACCGTGTGCTGCCGAAGGGGCTTTGCGCGATGACTAGGGCTGAATAGAAAATGAGTGTGGGATCCGCCGTTCATTCGAACGGCGGATCCCACGTTAATAATTCAGCCAACGTACGTCATGGCAATTCCCGGTAGGTCGAGGGTGCCCCGCGGCGGTCTGGTGTTTTCATCTGAACGACTTTGCGAAGCAACCGGAGTGAAGATGAAAACACCAGACCGCCGCGGGGCACCCGCAGACCGCAGGGACGGGAGAAGCTATACTACTCTCAGTAGTTAAGGGTCGCGGATCCGCCGCGTCGCCGCTCTCAACAGGAGGTCTTTGTTTATGGCAGATCAAAAGCCGGTCGTCGGGATCATCATGGGTTCCAAGTCCGATCTGGGCGTTATGGAAGGTTGCACCGCCGAGCTCGAGGCGCTGGGTGTGCCCTATGAGCTCGTCATTGCGAGCGCACACCGCACGCCGGCGAAGGTCCACGAGTGGGCCTCGACTGCCGCCGATCGCGGTATCAAAGTGATTATCGCCGCCGCCGGCAAGGCTGCTCACCTGGGTGGTGTCGTGGCTGCCTTTACGCCGCTGCCGGTTATCGGCGTGCCTATGAAGACAAGTGACCTTGGCGGTATGGATTCGCTGCTGTCGATGGTGCAGATGCCTTCGGGTGTGCCCGTGGCCTGCGTTGCCATCAACGGCGCCAAGAACGCCGCTATCTATGCTACGCAGATCCTGGGCGCCTGCGACCCCGAGTATCGCAAGGTTATCGAGAAGATGAAGCAGGAGATGGCCGACGCCTAGGCGTTCCGCCGTTTCACCGCAGTATAAGGAGAGCCATGTCCGACTATCAGGGAAAACGATTCAAGGCTTCTCAGATTCCCGATCCGTCGAAGCCAGGTGCTGCCCGTGCGGCACAGCAGGGTCGGACATCCTCTCCTCAGCAGCCGCGCGCGCCGCGTTCTGTAACGCCGACGTCCCATCGCCGTCAGGATACGCCGGCTGCGTATCGCCCTTCGTCTTATAGCACCGCTAAGAAGCCGCCCCGGTCTTCATCGCATGCCGCGCCGTCGGATTATACCGAGCCGCCGCGCAAAAAGCGCCGCTCCATCATTCCCATTCTGCTCATCATCATCGGTATCGGTCTGATTGTTGCCGCCGCTGCCATCTTTATCAATGCGCAGATCGGTTACAAGCAGGCGAGCGAGTCGTACCAAAAGATCGAAGAGCAATATGCGCCCGCTAAGGACGCCAGCGGCGTGCCGGTTATCGACTTTAATGCCCTTGCCCAGACAAATCCCGAGGTCGTCGGTTGGATTTACGCACCGGGCACCAACATTAACTATCCAGTAGTGCAGGCTACTGATAACTCCAAGTACCTCAACACGTTGTTCGATGGCACGTCCAACGCATCGGGTGCTATCTTCTTGGATTACGAGGACAATGCGCCCGGCATGGTGGATCAGCAGACTACGATCTATGGTCACCACATGAACGACGGATCGATGTTCAATGTGATCTCGGACACGACCGATCAGGCGACGTTCGACAGCATAGAGTACGTGTATTACATCACGCGCGACGCCACCTATAAGCTGCGTCCGCTGGCGACCAAAGTTGTCGAGGACACGTATGCCAAGGCGCGCATACCCAATTTTGAGGGCGACGACGGGCTCAAGAACTACCTGTCCGAGATGCTCGACGGTGCCTCTGCCGTGGCGAGCGATGCCACCGATCGTGCTGCTTCGGCAACCAAGGTCGTAACGCTTGTGACCTGTCGTTCGTTATCGCTGAGCAACACGCGTGCTGTCATGGTGCTCACGCCGGTCGAGGAATAAGTTGTTCGAGAGTAGCTAAAAAAGCCCCGTTCCAAATTGGCTACTCGACGACGGTAAGGGAGAAATGATGCTCGAGAACGGCAAATCGATGCCTTCGGTTGATGCTTGGCTGCGCGAAGCCAAGGCCGATGTTTCGGCGGCTGATTGTGGGATGTACCTGACACACAACGGTGTGGTGCGCGCGACGCCCAAGGCCGAAGTGCGCGGAGTCGAGACCGATGGCGTGGCGCCAGGCCACAAGGTGGGCGGCATGGTGTTTGGCTTCGATGCCGAAAAGGTGCAGGCCGCTATCGAGGCGACGCGCACGATGCCGGGTATCGGCTATGTGCGCGTGTGGCTGGCGAGCGGCGAGCTTACCGTGGGCGACGACATCATGCTCGTGCTCATTGGCGGAGACATTCGCCCGCATGTGGTCGATGCGCTGCAGTCGCTCGTCGGCACCATCAAGAACGAGTGCGTGAGCGAGGTCGAGCGCGAGGCGTAAGGCCTCGTCGGCAATCCGAGTCTGTCTATAGCGAAAGCCCGCCGGCAGTTCATGTAGATCTGCCAGCGGGCTTTGATGTGTTGGAGCTATTTTGCTCTGGCGTTTGCTACACGCGTGTGGCGTCCTTGGGGCTCATGGTCATACTCTGAAAACGGTTCTCCATATATTCGTTATCGAAATGCTTGTCATAGAACTGTGCGACGGGAATATTTCGAACGGTTCCGTTGACGCGCTGATACCAATAGTCGAGCGATTGCAACGTCATGACGCCGTCGATCAACATGACGGCGGTCAGGATGACGGTAGCAGAGTAGCGGCGTTTCCATGGAATCATATTGATGAGCTTAAGCAGGTGCGGCAGCAAGACCTTGATCCAGATGAGGCCACCCAGGCCCCACATGCAGGCAAACGGCGTGCATGTGCGTCCCCCGGTCAATACCGCGATGGGATCGGGCATGCCGAATAGCCTAATGTGTGAATAGCTCCACGACACCACGCCAAATGAGGTCTGCATAAACCAGCCTACAAACACCTCGAAAGCGCCGCCGATCAGGGCACTTACCAGGAAAATGATCAGAGGATTCTTTTTATAGAAGCGGTTGAGCGCCATGGTCATGAGCACCGCGCCAAATCCGTAGATGGGGCTAAAGGGGCCAAATAGCATACCGGCACGGTCCTGATAGACGCCGGGATCGACGACGACCATATGCCAGACTTCCTCGAGAATGAGACCTAACACGCTGCAGACGAAGAATACCCAGAACAGGTTGAAGTAGTTGAGCTTGATGTAGCCCTCGCCGGTTTCGTCGCGGCCGAGCATCCCCTCGGCGGCGGCATCGCGGTCGAGCATCTCTTGCAGACGGCGCTGCAGTTCGCGCTCCTGGCGTAGCGTGGGGTCGACGGTGGCCGACAGCGCAATGAGGATGACAAGCTGGACGGCGGGGCGCAGCAGGAAGGGTCCGATGCCTTGGAGCATCACGTCAACTAAAAGCTCGACGACGGTAAACGCGATAAGGATGTAGGAAAGACGGGCGGCGTTGCGGCGCTGGTTCTTGATGAGGTCCAGGCCAAAGATGATCAAGATGACGGCACTGGCAGCCGAGAGCATGATGCCGGCGACGATAAGGCCGACTGCGACGAGCGTGTTGTCGCCGAGGTTGGCGGCGGCGTTGCCGTTGATGAGCGCGGTGATGACCTGCCACATAAAGGCGCCGACCGACGGGAGCGTACCAACACCGGACAGGATGCACAGGACGGCATACACCTTAATGATGAGGGGGATCTTCTTGACCTCCGTGACGCTGGGGACGCTGGGGTCGAGTTCGTTTCGATCCATACATAACCTTTCTCGTTTTGCTGTAGGTACAAGGATACGCCGCCGACCTGCTAAAAGACAGGACAAACGACCCAATTGCAGCAATGTAAGCCCTAGCGGTGGACGAGACGCGTCGCGACGGAAGCATGCGGGATCGTCGGCCCCGAGGCGGTTGCCCAATAAAATGTTTGGCTGCAAAACGGATTATAAGCTCGGTGGGCTTTTAAAAAGCGCTGTTCATGCGCGGGAGTGCTTGTCTTGCCGTGCGTATAATAGGGCAGGTAACGCCAAATAACGAGGCTCTGAGGGGATGCCATGTCTCAAGAAACCATCCGCGCGGCCGAGCGTGCCGCGGGACAGGTGAAGACCATGTCGACGTATGATCCGGACTCCGACCAGCTGCATGAGGAATGCGGCATTTTTGGTGTGTGGGCACCCGATCGCGATGTGGCTCGACTGACGTACTTTGGTCTGCGCGCGCTACAGCATCGCGGCCAGGAATCGGCGGGAATCGCCGTGGGTGATGGCGGCACGGTTATGGTTCGCAAGGACCTGGGCCTGCTCGACCGCGTGTTCTCCAACGCCGACCTGTCGACACTCTCCGGCCAGCTGGCCGTGGGCCACGTGCGCTATGGCACTGCCGGTGCCAAGAGCTGGGAGGCCTCTCAGCCGCACCTCTCTACCATCAATAGCGTCATTATCGCGCTCGCGCACAACGGTACCCTCGTCAACACCGACGAGCTGCGCCGCCAGCTGATCGAGCTGGGCGTGCCGTTCCTTTCCAATTCGGATTCCGAGGTCGCGACTAAGCTTATCGGTTACTTTACTCAGCGTACAGGCCATCTACGCGAGGGCATTCGCAAGACCATGGAGCTCGTGCGCGGCGGCTATGCCATGACGCTCATCAACGAGCAGGCGCTCTACGCATTCCGCGATCCGCACGGCATTCGCCCGCTCGTGCTGGGCAAGCTGGTGGACGAGGGTCTGGACCAAGCCGATGCCGCATCCGTTTCGCAGCTGCCGTCGCAGGACGGCGCCGCGACGGTCGACGCCACCACCCATGTCACCCGCGCCGGCGGCTGGGTCGTTGCTTCCGAGACGTGCGCGCTCGACATTGTGGGCGCCGAGTATGTTCGTGACGTCCGTCCCGGCGAGATCTTGCGCATCAGCGCCGAGGGCCTTGTGTCCGAGCAGGGCGTGCCTGCCGCCGAAGAGCCTGCTAACTGCATCTTTGAGCAGGTCTACTTCGCTCGCCCCGACTCCATCATGAACGGCAAGAGCGTCTACGCCTGCCGTTATGACATGGGTCGTCAGCTGGCACACGAGGAGCCCGTCGAGGCCGACCTGGTCATCGGCGTGCCCGATTCCGGCCTGCCGCCCGCGGAGGGTTATTCGCACGAGAGCGGTATTCCCTTTGGCGAGGGCCTTATCAAGAACCGCTACGTGGGCCGTACGTTTATCGAACCCACGCAGGAGCTGCGCGCCATGGGCGTGCGTATGAAACTCAACCCGCTGCGCGACAACATCGAGGGCAAGCGCCTGGTCGTCATCGACGACTCCATCGTGCGCGGCACCACCATGGTGCAGCTCGTCAAGATGCTACGCAACGCCGGCGCCAAGGAGATTCATATCCGCATCAACTCACCCGAGGTTATCTGGCCGTGCTTCTACGGTATCGATACCGACGTGCAGTCGCAGCTTATCAGCGCCAACAAGACGGTCGACGAGATTTGCGAGTATATCGGCGCCGATTCGCTGGCCTTCCTTTCGGTCGAGGGCCTGCTTAAGGTCATGCCCAAGGGCGGTTACTGCGATGCGTGCTTTACCGGCCGCTACCCCGTGGCGATTCCCGAGAGTTTTGGCCGCGACAAGTTCATGGAGGGCTTTAAGCCCCGCAACCTGGACAAGCCGCTGCACTTTGATGACGACGCCGTGGTCGAGAAATACGACGACCGCAGCTGGGAAGAGGAGCACGGCGAGGCCTAAAGCCTGCCATGTAGGGACAGGTTTATTTTGGTAGGTTTTACCTGCTGTTTTGTTGATATGACGGCGCGCGTTGTTATGGCGCGCGCCGAAATGAACGCAACTATGAGCACCGTTTGGCGTCCGCGCGGCGCCACGGTAGTGGGAGAGGAAGGCTCAGATGAGCGACAGCAAGCATGTGACGTATGAGGATGCCGGCGTCGATACCGCCGAGGGCGGCCGCGCCGTCGACGCGATTAAGCAGATGGTCAAGGACACCAATCGCCCCGAGGTTATCGGCGGCATCGGCGGCTTCGGTGGCCTGTTCTCGGCTGCCGCGCTTAAGGATATGGAAGACCCGATTCTGATTAGCGGTACCGACGGCGTGGGCACCAAGCTCGTGCTCGCCCAGATCATGGATCGCCACGAGACGGTGGGCCAGGACCTGGTCGCTATGTGCGTCAACGACATTCTGGCTTCGGGCGCCGAGCCGCTGTTCTTCCTGGACTACGTTGCCATCGGCCACATCGAGGCCGAGCACATGGCAAAGATCATCAAGGGCGTGGCCGATGGCTGTAAGCTCGCGGGCTGCGCGCTCGTGGGCGGTGAGATGGCCGAGCACCCCGGCGTCATGGCTCCGGCCGACTACGACCTTGCCGGCTTTACCGTGGGCGTCGTCGACCGTCCCAAGATGCTCGACCCCGCAAACGTCCGCCCGGGCGATGTGATCCTGGGCCTGCCTTCCACCGGCGTGCACTCCAACGGCTACTCGCTCGTGCGCAAGGTCATCGGCGTCGACGGCATTAAGCCGGGCACGCCCGAGGCCGCCGCTAAGGCGGAGGAGCTGAGCCGTCCGCTCGAGGAGCTCGGCGGTGCTTCGCTGGCAGACGCCCTGCTGGCTCCCACGCGCATCTACGTCAAGCCGATTCTGGAGCTGCTGCGCGGCGGCGCTCCGGTGCACGCCATTGCCCACATCACTGGCGGCGGTATTACCGAGAACCTCAACCGCGCGCTCGCCGACGACGTCGACGCCGTGGTCACCCGCAACGGTGCCGAGATGGGCTGGGACGTTCCTCCCGTCATCACCTACGTGTCGCGCCAGGCCGAGCTCGCGCCCAACGAGGCATGCAAGACCTTCAACATGGGCGTCGGCCTGTGCCTGATCGTCGCTCCCGAGGACGAGGCCGCGGTGACCGAGGCCCTGGTCGCGCTGGGCGAGAAGCCGTTCCGCGTGGGCGAGTGCGTCGAGGGCTCCGGTAAGGTCGTGTACTCCGATGAGCGCTAACGAGCAGATGGCTGCTGCCGAGGGCCTGGGCTTTGTGCCCTACACCCGTCCGACCGGCACCGATACGGCCGAGCCGCTCAAGATCGGTGTGCTCATCAGCGGTTCGGGTACCAACCTGCAGGCGCTGATCGATCTGATCGCCGCCGGCAAGCTCAACGCTTCGATTGAGCTTGTGGTGTCGAGCCGTCCTTCGGCTAAGGGTTTGCAGCGCGCTGAGCGCGCGGGCATCCAGACGCTCACGCTGTCCAAGGATGTCTATGCCGACCCCATCGCCGCCGACGAGATCATCGCGCACGAGCTGCTCGAGCGCGGCTGCGAATATGTGGTCATGGCCGGTTACATGCGCATGGTGCACACGCCGCTGCTGGCGGCGTTTCCCAACCGCGTGGTCAACTTGCATCCGGCACTGCTGCCGAGCTTTACCGGCGCGCATGCGATCGACGATGCCTTTGCGCGCGGCGTCAAGGTAACCGGTGTGACCGTGCACTTTGCCAACGAGATCTACGACAACGGCCCCATCATCGCCCAGCGCGCGCTGGCTGTCGAGGAAGGTTGGGATGTCGACACGCTCGAGGAGCACATCCACGCGATTGAGCACGTGCTGTATCCCGAGGTTGTTCAGATGCTCGCCGACGGCCGCGTCCACGTGCTGGAGAGCGGCAAGGTCGCAATTGACGCGCCTCGCGGCTAGCGGCGCACAGTACAATTTAGCCGAGTAGTCAGGGTGGTCATTGGCGCCAAGGCGCGCGTGGCCACCTTTTGTTTTGGGTAGTCATCGGGAACGGGCTTTAACGACTGGTCATTCAAGAACGTCGCAGGTGACTAGGTGAGAGAGGTGAGCGCATGGCGGATAACGAAGCGCTGTTTACGCCTGAGCTGGTGTTTTTTTGATTGGGAGTGTGCGACGCCGGATGAGGTGTTCGCGCGGCTCGAGGGCGAGCTTGCACCACGTGGCTACATTGCATCCGGTTGGCTCGACGCCGTTCGCACGCGCGAGGATGCCTATCCCACGGGTCTTGCCATGCCGGCGGCAAACATTGCCATTCCGCATACCGATCCGGGGTTTGTGGCCAAGCCCTATATCGCGGTGGTGAAGCCCGCCGCGCCCGTGACATTTAACGCTATGGCTGGCATGGGCGCTCCGGTGTCGGCGCAGATCGTCATTAATCTGGGCATCGCCGAGCCGGGAGGCCAGGTCGAAGCCCTGCAGGCGCTCATGAACATCTTTATGGACGCCGATGCCGCAGCCGACGTGCTCGGCCAGACCACGTCCCAGGGCATGGTCGACGCCATCCGCCGCCACTTCTAAGGTGGGGCTGAGTCGGCACTTGGGGACTGTCCCTAACTGCCGGCTGCCAGAGCTGTCCCCTTTGCACCAAAATGGTGCAGATTAATCTGTCCCCAATGCACCAAGCGTGCCGCGGGGGCTGCGTTGTGACACAATGGCGTTTGTTCGATTCGTTATGCGAAAGGCCAACTATGGCAAATAAGAAAAAGAACTCCGAGGCCGCGCCGACGCCCGAGCAGCAGGCCCGCGCTGCCTCCAGCTCTCGCAAGAAGCAGCGCAAGACGTACGTGTCTAAGACCGTCAAGATCGTTCTGGTGGTCATCGGCGTGCTGGCGATGCTGCTTTCCGTCTCGGCGATGGCGTGCTCCGGCCTTATGTCGCAGGCTGAGGACACCTCGGGCTACAAGCTGACCGGCGGTGTTGCTGCCACTATCAACGGCACCAACCTTACCGAGGACACCGTGACCAAGCAGATCATGAGCATGCGCACGTCCTACGGCTACACCAAGGATGAGGATTGGGCGCAGTATCTGGTTGACAACGACCTCACGCCCAAGAAGTACCGCAAGCAACTCATCGACTCCTACACGCAGCAGATTCTGCTTCAACAGGCACAGAAGGAGAACGGCGTGACGGTGTCGGACGAGGAGGTCGAGAAGGCTTGGAAGGACGCGTGCAAGAGCGCGGGCGGTGCCAAGGCCTTTAAGAAGACCCTCAAGACCTACGGCTATACCGAGGACACCTACAAGGACTCGCTCAAGGAGAGTCTGGCACAGCAAAAGCTCAAGGACGCCGTGGCGCCCACCAGCAAGCCCAAGGACAGCGAGATTGTCGATTACATCAACGAAAACCTGTCCAGCTACAACGACGCCCGCCGCTCGTCGAACATCCTGATCAAGGTTGATTCCGACGCTTCCGACGAGGACAAGGCTGCCGCCAAGGCCAAGGCGCAGGAGTGCCTGGACAAGATCAACTCCGGTGAGCTGAGCTTTGAGGACGCCGTTGAGCAGTACTCCGAGGACACCGGTTCCAAGGAGAAGAAGGGCGATGTGGGCTGGGATAAGCTTACCACCTTCGTCGACAGCTACCAGACGGCGCTCGAGGGGCTCAACAAGGGCGACGTGAGCGACGTGGTCGAGTCGACGTACGGTTACCATGTCATCAAGTGCACCGACTACTTCCATGTCGATAATCAGGTTGATGATATCAACCAGGTGCCCAAGGCCATCAAGAAGTATGTCTCCAACGTGGTGAAGACGCAGGCGGCCAGCACCGCGTACAGCGAGTGGCTAGAGCAGTACAAGAAGGATGCCGACATCACCGTTAATCCCATGCCCAAGGACGTACCCTATAACGTGAGTCTGAAGGGCGTCACCAAGAGCTCGACCGACGATTCGTCGACGACTGAGTAATCATGGGGCGGTGCTCGCACGAGTGCCGCCCACGCTATTAGAGAGGATTTGCAGATGACCAACGAAGAGCTGCAGAAAGAAATGATCGCGGCCATGAAGGCCAAGGACAAGGTTCGCCTGTCCATCATTCGCCAGGTCAAGGCCGAGGTGAAGAATATCGAGGTTAACGAGCGCCGCGATGTGACCGAGGAAGACGTCAACAGCATGATCAAGCGCCTGATCAAGCAGACGAGCGAGACGCTGGAGATGTCCATCAAGGCCGGCACCGACCAGGAGCGTACCGACAACCTGACCGAGCAGGTCAAGATCCTGGAGAGCCTGCTGCCCGCGCAGGTTTCGGGCGAGGAGCTCGAGGCCCTGATCGAGCAGGTTATCGCCGAGCTGGGCGCCACGTCCAAGAAGCAGATGGGCCAGGTCATGGGTGCCCTGGGCAAGGCCACCGGCGGCAACTTCGATAAGCCGGCCGCAGCAAAGATCGTCGGAGCCCGCCTCGCGTAGGGGCCGAGTGGCACACAGTTGAGGCTGAGGGGGCGTGGCCGTCATGGTCGCGCCCCTTTTTGCTGGGCTGGGCACTCATTGGGGACAGGCTTAAATGAGTGCCCAATGAGCAGGTACTCATTTAAGTCTGTCCCCAATGAGTGGGTGGAAGGTTGCGGGTTCTTTACGGGAATGTAGTGTGGGCTGCGGAAACGTGGTTCTTTCCGTACAATAGTTCAACTCATGTAAACGCAGGGAAGGGACATTCATGGCAGACATGATCGAGATCAAGCATCTCAACAAGTACTTTGGCGACCTGCATGTGCTCAAAGATATCAACCTCACCGTCAAACGTGGCGAGAAGCTCGTAATGATCGGGCCTTCCGGCTCGGGTAAATCGACGCTCATCCGTTGCGTCGATTATCTGGAGGAGCCCACGTCGGGCGAGGTTGTCATCGACGGTACGCCGCTCACCAAAAAGAATCACCTGGAGATGGCTCGCAAGTATAGTTCCATGGTGTTTCAGCAGTTCAACCTGTATCCCAACATGACGGTGCTGGGCAACCTGACGCTCGCGCCCATCAAACTGCAAAAGAAGAGCAAGGAGGAGGCGACCGAGATCGCCATCGCTGCGCTCAAGCGCGTCGGCATGGCACATAAGGCCGGCGAGTATCCGCAGAATCTCTCGGGTGGTCAGCAGCAGCGCATCGCCATCGCACGTGCCCTGTGCACCAAGCAGCCCATCATCCTGTTTGACGAGCCGACCTCGGCGCTCGACCCCGAGATGGTCCAGGAGGTTCTGGACGTTATGATTGAGCTCGCGCAGGAGGACATCACCATGATCTGCGTGACGCACGAGATGGGTTTTGCGCGTCAGGTGGCCGACCGCGTCATCTTTATGGAGGACGGCCGCATTCTGGAGGAGGGCACGCCCGAGCACTTCTTCGATAACCCCGAGAACCCGCGCTGCCGCGAGTTCCTGTCCAAGATTCTGCACTAGGCGCGGTGATGGACATGACGGATATGACGAGGGCGGCCGTGTCGCGCCGTCACTTTTTGCGGCTGGCGGGCGCCGGCATGCTTGCGCTGACGGGGACCGCGCTTACCGGTTGCGGCAACTCCACCAGCGGCGAGGGCTCCGACAAGGGCTCTAAGCTTGCGGCCATCAAGTCGCGTGGACATCTGAATGCCGGCGTTAAGAAGGATGTTCCCGGCTACGGCTATTACGACACCGCCAAGGGTCGCTTTGAGGGCATGGAAGTCGATTTGTGCTACCAGATCGCCGCTGCCGTCTTTGGCGTGAGCTACAAGGAGGCCCGTGCCCAGGAGCTTGTCGAGTTTAACGACGTAACACCCAAGACGCGCGGCCCGCTGATCGATAACGGCCAGCTTGACGTGGTCGCGGCGACCTACACCATCACCGACGAGCGCAAGAAGAGCTGGGATTTCTCGACGCCGTACCGCACCGACTACGTGGGGCTCATGGTCAAGAAGCGTTCGGGCTTTACCTCGATTGAGGATCTGGACGGCAAGGTCATCGGCGTGAGCCAGGGTGCTACCACGCAGGGCCTGATCGAGCAGATGATCAAGGACAACGGCTTTAGCTGCAAGCCAGAGTTTAGGGCCTTTAGCGGCTATCCCATCATCAAGAGCTCGCTCGACGCCGGCAATATCGACGTCTTTGCCATGGACCGCTCCACGCTGGCCGGTTACATGAACGAGACCGTTGAGCTGCTGCAGCCCGAGGTCAAGTTTGGCGAGCAGGGCTACGGCGTGGCGACCAAGAAGGGCTGTGACCTTTCGGCCGTGGTCGATCAGGTGATTTGCGATCGCCTGGCCGACGGCTGGCTCGACCAAGAGGTCAAGACCTGGGGTCTTGTATAGGCGTATCGTCCAAGGAAGGAATCAAATGCTCGAAGGATTATTTGACGCCGACCGTTGGTCGACGACATTTCAAAATATGGGGCCCTTCTGGGAGGGCTTTGGCGTGACGCTGCAAGTGGTCGTTGCCGGCCTGCTGTTGTCGCTGGTGCTGGGCACGCTGCTGGGCGTGTTCTCTACCACTCGCTCGCGCGTGCTGCGCGCCATAAGCCGCGTGTACGTGGAGTTTTACCAGAACACCCCGTTGCCCGTGCAGGTGCTCTTTATGTACATGGCCGGTCCGCAGTTTTTGCAGGCCATAACCGGTGCCGACCAGCCGGTGCGCATCGCGCCGTTCGTGCTGGGCTTCTTGGGCGTGGGTCTGTATCACGCGGCCTACATTTCGGAGGTCATCCGCACTGGTATCGAGGCGGTTCCGCGCGGTCAGATGGAGGCGGCCCAGAGCCAGGGCTTCACCCGTGCGCAGGCGTACTGGTACATCGTACTGCCCCAGACATTCAAGATCATTCTGCCGCCGCTGTGCAACCAGGCGCTCAACCTGGTCAAGAATACGTCGGTGCTGGCGCTTGTGGCCGGCGGCGACCTTATGTACCGTTCCGACAACTATGTGAGTCTGTACGGTTACCTGCAGGGATACATCGTCTGCTGCCTTATGTACTTCATCATCTGCTTTCCGCTCGCCATACTGGTGCAGTGGCTCGAGCGCCGCTCCAAGGAGCGTCCGCGCGGTGTGAGCCTGGCCGAGCTGGGGCTCGACAACGTAGAGGAGGCCTAGCGCATGGAAATCTTCAACGCGACCAACCTGCTCTACATTTGGGGCGGCTTTGTTAAGACGATCGAGATCTCGGCGCTGTCGATCTTTTTCTCGCTCATCTTTGGCACGGTGCTGGCGCTCGTTAAAAGTTATGCGCCCCGTCCATTCCGTATTTTGGTGAGCGCCTATATCGAGCTGTTCCGTTGCACGCCAAACCTGCTGTGGATCCTGTTTATCTACTTTACGGTGCAGGGTTTGGACATTGTGATTTCGACCATCGCCTTTACGCTGTTTACCAGCGCTGTTATGGCCGAGATTGTGCGCGGAGGCCTCAACTCGATTCCGCGCGGCCAGTTTGAGGCAGCGCAGAGCCAGGGTTTTGGCTTCTTTGCCACCATGCGCTACATCATTCTGCCCCAGACGTTTAAGACGATCATTCCGGCGCTGTTTAGCCAGTGCACGACCGTCATCAAGGACAGCTCGTATCTTTCGGGCATTAACGTGGCCGAGCTCATGTACACGGCCAACGTCGTGATGGCCCACGCGATCGATCTGTCGCAGGTGCTTATGCTCTACGGCCTGGTGTTTGCGATGTACTTTGTGCTCAACTTTGGTATCTCGCTGCTGGTCCGAGCGTATCAACGTCGTATTGTGGCAGCGTAGAATGTGACAAAGGGACTGTCCCTTTGTCACATAGAGAAAGGAATCGCGATGAGCGATCTGGAGAATAAGAAGAATCCTGTGGTCATTACCATCGCGCGCGACTTTGGCGCCGAGGGCCACGAGATTGGTCGTATCCTCGCCGATGAGCTGGGGATTCCGCTGTACGATAACGAGCTGCTGGTGCGTGCTTCGCTGCGCGCGGGCGAGTCGCTCGACAAGATGGCCGCCTACGACGAGCGCCTGGCCGTGGAGAACATGGCGTTTCTGCCCGACCGCTACGATGCGCGTTCGTACTCGGACAAGTTGTTCCAAAAGATGAGCCAGGTGATTTTGGATCTGGGTGAGACCGAGAGCTGCATTATCGAAGGCCGTCTGTCCGATTATCTGCTGCGCAACAACCCCAACCACATCGCCGTGCTGGTGACTGCGCCCTTTGAGGACCGCGTCGAGATCGTGCGCAAGAAGCGCGGTCTCAACAAAAAGAAGGGCGCCAAGCTGGTCAAGCAGCAGCAGAAGGCGCGCGAGGCGTTCTATAAGCGCTACAGTGCCGGAAAGTGGAAGATGACGAGCGGTAAAGACATCGTCGTCAACCGCGCCAAGCTGGGCCGCGAGGGTTGCAAAGACGTTATTGCCGCAGCCTACCGCTACAAAGTAGCGCAGCTCGAAGACTAACCGACCAAAACCATCACAAAGGTGCCTGTCCCCTTTGTGGTGGTTTGGGCGGCCGGCATAGAAAAAGTCCCCGCCGGGCGTGTGCTCGACGGGGACTTTGCCGTTTGATGGCTAGCGCTGTAGGTGATTACTCGCCCAGCAAGCTCTTGGTGATCGAAGCGGCGGCCTTCTTGCCGGCGCCCATCGCCAGAATGACCGTAGCGGCACCGGTGACGATGTCGCCGCCGGCCCAGATGCGGGGATCGGTGGTCTGGCCGGTCTCCTCGTCGGCGACGATGTAGCCCCACTTGTTGAGCTCCATCTTGCCGCCGATCTTCTTTGCGAAGGGGTTGGCGTTTGTGCCGATAGCCGAGATCGCGACGTCGCAGGGGATCTCCTCGATGGCGCCCTCGATGGGCACCGGGCGACGACGGCCGGACTCGTCAGGCTCGCCGAGCTCCATCTTCTGGACCTTGACGGCGCACACGGAGCCGTCCTCGCCAGCGACAAACTCGAGCGGGGAAACGAGCGGCAGAACCTCGACGCCCTCGGCCTTGGCGTGGTGCAGCTCGGCACGACGGCAGGGCATCTCGTCCTCGGTACGACGGTAGGCGATGATGGCGTGCTCGGCGCCCAGACGCTTGGCGGTACGGACGGCGTCCATAGCCACGTTGCCGCCACCAAAGACAACGACGTTCTTGCCGTGCTTGGTGGGGGTGTCGTACTCGGGGAACTTGTTGGCCTTCATCAGGTTCACGCGGGTGAGGTACTCGTTCGCGAAGAAGACGTTGGGCAGGTTCTCGCCGGGGACGTTGAGGAACTTGGGCAGGCCAGCGCCGGTCGCCACGTAGATGGCGTCGAAGCCCTGCTCGAACAGCTCCTCGGCCGTGGCCATGTTGCCCACGACGGAGTTGTACTCAAACTTGACACCCATGTCCTCCAGGCCGTCAATCTCGCGCTTGACGACTGCCTTGGGCAGACGGAACTCGGGGATGCCGTAGACCAGCACGCCGCCGCCGGTAAAGAAGGCCTCAAAGACGGTAACGTCAAAGCCGTTGCGGGCGAGCTCGCCGGCGCAGGTGATGCCGGACGGGCCGGAGCCGACGACGGCGACCTTCTTGCCGTTCTTGGGAGCCATCTTGGGCGTGGAAGCGAGCTCGGGGCGATCACCCAGGAAGCGCTCGAGCTGGCCGATGGCCACGGGCTCGGACTTCTTACCACGGATGCACTTGCCCTCGCACTGGTTCTCCTGCGGGCAGACGCGGCCGCAGATGGCGGGAAGCATGGAGTCCTCGCGGATGGTATCGAGAGCGCCGCCGAAGTCCTTCGCGCGGATCTGCTCGATAAAGCGGGGAATGTTGATGTTGACGGGGCAGCCCTCAACACAGAACGGCTTCTTGCAGTTGAGGCAGCGCTCGGCCTCGGCCAGCGCCATCTCCTCGGTGAAGCCCTTGTCGACGGGGCGGAAGTCGCAGGCGCGCTCGGCAGCCGGCTCCTCGTTATCGGGGGTGCGGGGCGACTTCATATCGGCAACGAAACGACCGTTAACTAGTGGCATGCGCAGCTCTTTTCCTCATAGGCCTTGAGGGACTCGCCCTCTTCGGAACGGTAAGCGGCCTGGCGGGCACGAAGGTCATCCCAGTCGACCAGGGTGGCATCGAAGTCGGGGCCGTCGACGCAAGCGAACTTGGTCACGCCGCCCACCTCGACGCGGCAGCAGCCGCACATGCCGGTGCCGTCAACCATGATGGGGTTGAGCGACGCGGTGATGGGGGTGTCGTACTTCTGGGCGGTGAGGGTCGAGAATTTCATCATCGGAACGGGGCCGACGCAGAAGACCTGGCTCACGGCCTTGTCCTGCAGCAGGCGCTCCAGCGGAGCGGTGACAACGCCCTGCTCGCCGTAGGAACCGTCGTCAGTGGTGATGTGGATGTGGTCCTCGTCGAGGAGCTCGCGGAACTGGTCCTCCATGAGCAGGAGGTCCTTGGTGCGGGCGCCCATGATGGCGTGCACCTCGTGGCCGGTCTCGACCAGGTGCTTGGCGACCGGGAAGGCAATTGCCAGGCCGACGCCGCCGCCAATGACGGCGCAGGGGCCCTCGGCCATCTCGGTGGGAACGCCCAGCGGGCCCACGACGTCGCGCAGCGACTCGCCGGCCTCGTAGGTGGAAAGCATCTCGGTGGTCTTGCCGATCACCATGAAGATGAACTCGACCCAGCCCTCGTCACCGTTCCAGCCAGCTAAGGTAAACGGGACACGCTCGCCCGTCTCGTTGGCGCGAACCATGAGGAACTGTCCAGCGTGCGCATGCTTGGCGATTGCGGGCGCCTCGATGCGGAACTTGAACACCTTCTCCGAGAACTGCGTCTTCTCCAGGATCTTATACATAGAACCCCTCTCTTGTTAGGGCTGCCGAACCGTGCCTCCACGGAAATGGACGGTAGCCCGAGTAAAACCGTACGCGCACAGGCGTTGTGCAGACATACGGTGCAAATTATACCCTCATGGCAATGTCGCTTACGTGTATCTTTGGCAGGCGGGAAAAGTGACCTGCCAAAAAGGGACAGGTTTATTTTGGTCGGTTTTATCAGGCAAAACGGCAAAGGGGGCCGGCCTCGCGCTTCGTTGAGGCCGGCCCCCTTTGGGGCGTTATGCATGTATGGTGGCAGCATGTTTATTGCGATGTATCGACTGCGGCGTTTCCGCAGATAAAAGCTGCCAAAATAAACCTGTCCCTAAATGGTAGGTTTTAGTGCTTCCCGTTGGCGGAAGCGGCGCCGTTTACGTGATCGCGGGCGTAGATTACGCCGTGGACGATGGCCAGACCGGCGGCATCTGCGGCGCGGGCGCAGGTGTCCTGGAAATCCTCGGCTTCGCGGGCGCGCAGCTGCTTGAGCACGTAGTCTGCCACGGCCATCTTGCCGGGAGGGTTGCCGATGCCGGTGCGGATACGGCTAAAGTCGCGGCTGCCCATCTTGTCGATGATGGAGCGCAGGCCGTTATGGCCAGCATGGCCGCCGCCCACCTTAACACGCACGTCGCCGGCGGGAATATCGAGCTCGTCGTGGATTACGAGTAGCTCCTCGGCCTTGATTTTGTATTCGCGGCAAAGCTTGGAGATGGGGCCACCCGAGGTATTCATGTACGACTGCGGCTTGACCAGCACGATCTGGCGCTTGCCGCCCTCTTCCTCGGCATCGTTGATATTGATGAGCGCGACCTCGGCGCCTGCTTGGTTTTTTCCAGTACGTGACGCCGGCCTGACGGGCCAGCTCGTCGATCGCCTTAAAACCGGCGTTGTGGCGGGTCTCGGCATACTCATCGCCAGGGTTGCCAAGTCCGGCAACCATGCGAATCTTAAGCGGCTGTGCAGCTGCCATGTTCATCCTTTCGTTACACAAAAGTTCAATCAACGACAAAGGCTACCACGCCCGCCGAAGGCGAGGAAAGGTTGCAGCAAAGTCATTTCAGAAAACAGCTGCCCCGAGACAGCAGGAAGCCCCGGACACGCCGGGAGGGGTTATCAAAGCGAACATCCCGCAGCCGCAAAGCGGCGAGGACGTTCGCGTGATAACCCCGCAGGCGTGTCCGGGGCTTCCGGAGGGATGCGAGGGTCGAGCGACTACAGCGCGAAGTCGCCGCCGACGAGCGTGGAGACGGGCTCCTCGTGGTAAACGGCGGAGATGGCCTGAGCGAACTCCTCGGCGACCGAGATGGTCTTGATCTTGCCACCGACCTCGACGGGAATGGCGTCGGTGACGAGGCACTCGACGATGGGGGCGTCGTTCAGACGCTCGATGGCCGGACCGGAGAAGATGCCGTGGGTGGCGCAGACGTAGATATCGCCAGCGCCCATAGCCTTGAGCTCCTTGACGTTGGCGCACAGGGTGCCAGCGGTGTCGATCATGTCGTCGTTGATGATGCAGGTCTTGCCCTTGATGTCACCGATGATGCCCATGACCTCGGCGGCGTTGTGGCGCGGACGGCCCTTGTGGGCGATGGCCAGGTCGCAGCCGAGCATGTCGGACAGCTTCTTGGCGGCCTTGGCGCGGCCCACATCGGGGGAGACGACAACCAGGTTGTCGGTGTCGAAGTGCATGTCGTTGTAGTACTGGCCAAACAGCGGCAGCGCGGACAGGTGGTTAACCGGGATATCGAGGAAGCCCTGAATCTGGCCCTGGTGCAGGTCGAGGGTGATGATGCGGTTGACGCCGGCGCGCTCGAGCAGGTTGGCGACGAGGCGGGCGGTGATGGGCTCGCGCGGGCCGGCCTTGCGGTCCTGGCGGGCATAGCCGTAGTGGGTGATAACGGCGGTGATGGAGCGGGCGGATGCGCGCTTGGCAGCGTCGGTGGCGATGAGCAGCTCCATGAGCATGTCGTTGACGTTGCCGCCGGCCACGGACTGAATCAGGAAGACGTCGGCGCCGCGGACGGTCTCGTCGTAGCGGGCGTAAATCTCACCGTTGGCGAACTGCTTTAGCGTAAGGCCCGAAAGCTCGACCCCAAGGAACTCAGCGATCTTCTGAGCGAGGGGACGGTTGGAGGAACCGGAATACACGCGGATGGACTTGCGCATATTCTCCGACTTCTCGGGATCATTAATCGGCATTACCCTTCTCCTTTATATCGAATGCCATATAGATGCCTTGTTGCATTGTAACCGCGCGGCGGGGTTTATCGAGTCTTGATAACGTCTTTACCGTCAACGGACACGAACCGACCACTCATCCGGCCGCGCAGGTCAGCATAGAAAAAGGAGCCGTCCCCACGGAAGCGGCTCCTTAGATGCTTGGTAAAACGTTATACCTCGTCGTCCTCGTGCAGGCGGCGGCGATAATCGGCGGCCCAGCCCTCAATATTTACCTGACGGGCGCGGCCCAGACCGAGTGCGTCTGCCGGGACCGGCTCAGTGATGACGGAGCCGGCGGCCACGAGCGCGCCGTCGCCAATCTGGGCGGGCGCGACCATCATGGTATCGGAACCGATGAAGGCATCCTTGCCGATGACGGTTTTGTGCTTGTGTACGCCGTCGTAGTTGCAGGTGATGGAGCCGGCGCCCACGTTGACGCCGGAGCCCATGGTCGTGTCGCCGATGTAGGACAGGTGCGGCACCTTGGAGCCCTCGCCGATCGTGGACTTCTTGATCTCCACGTGCGTGCCGGCCTTGGAGCCGTCGAGCATGTGGGTACCCGGGCGCAGGTAGGCGCGCGGGCCGCAGTCGACGCCGTTCTCGATGACGGCCTCGATGGCGATGGTCTCATCGATGATGCAGCCGCTGCCGACGGTGGTGTCGGTGAGACGGCTGTTGGGGCCGAGCTGGCACTCCTCGCCCACGGTGACGTGGCCGATCAGGTGCGTCTGCGGCCACACGACGGTGTCGCGGCCGATGGTGGCGTCGGGGCCGATCCAGGCCTGCGTGGGGTCGATGAAGGTAACGCCCTCGGCCATCCAGTGCTCGTTGATGCGGTCGCGCGCGATGGCGGTGAGCTGCGCGAGCTGGATGCGGCTGTTGACGCCCAGGCCGTCGCGGTAGTCATCGCAGTGGAAGATGGAGACTGCCTGGCCGTGGCCCTTGAGGATCTCGAGCATGTCGGGCAGATAGTACTCGGACTGCGCGTTGTCGTTGCCGATCTCGTCAATGTGCGCGGCGAGCTGCGCGCCGTCGAAGGCGTAGCAGCCGGCGTTGCACTCGAGCAGCGTGGCGGCCTGCTCGGGTGTGCAGTCCTTCTGCTCGATGATGCGTTCGATCTGGCCGTCGGCACCCAGCTTGATGCGGCCGTAGCCGAAGGGGTCGGGCGGGGTCATGGTCATGACGGTGCAGGCGAGCTCGCCGGTGGCGACGGTCTGCGCGAACTTGGCGACGGTGTCGGCGGTGATGAGCGGCAGGTCGCCGTTGAGCACGACGACGGGGCCTTGCGTGATGCCGCAGGCCTCGAGCGCGACCTTCACGGCGTGACCGGTGCCCAGGCGCTCGGTCTGCTCAACGCACTCGACCTTGGTGGCGCTGTTGGCATAGGCGCCGTCGATGAGGGCGCGCATCTCGTCGGCGTGGCTGCCGATGACGACCACGACGCGGCTGCAGCCGGCCTTGATGGTGGCGTCGACGATCCACTGGACCATGGGCTTGCCCAGGATCTTGTGCGAAACCTTGCAGTGGTTCGACTTCATGCGGGTGCCCTCGCCGGCAGCGAGGATAATTGCGGTTGCGTCCATGTGATCTCCTGTTACGTTATAGAGACGTGTGTTTGGAAACGATACACGGCGCAATATGATACCGCAGGCATATGTTGAGCGCGTAGCGATTGGTTTGCGGCGGTTGAGGCTTGCGCCGCCGGCGTGGCGTTTGCACTGCTTGCGTGCGGCGTTGGCGGTGCTGCGGAGCTGTCGTTTGAGCGAGGAGACGGGGGTGCCCGTGGACAACATGCGTGAGGAGTTTGGCGGCGAGCCCGTCGCGGCATTCTCGATGTCGCATCCGGCTGTGCCGGCACTCTATATAGTGCTGACGCTGGGACTCACCATGTCCTCGATGCAGCCGGTGCTGATTGCGCTGTCACTTGCGGGCGGGCTGGCGTATGGATTTGCGACGCGTGGGGCTGCCCACACGCTGGGCGCACTTCGCTGGCAGCTGCCGGTGATTTTGATTATCGCGCTGGTCAATCCGCTGTTTAGCGCCTCGGGCTCGACGGAACTGTTCCGTATTGGCATGCGCGCGGTGTATCTGGAGAGCATGGTATACGGCCTGTGCATGGGCGGGCTGTTTGTGGCGAGCGTGCTGTGGTTTGAGGCGGCGGCGTCGATGCTCGAATACGACAAGGTGCTTGCGCTTTTGGGCAACGCCGCGCCGGTGATCGCGCTCATGATTTCGATGTGCATGCGGCTTATCCCGCAGTTTTTGCGTCGCGGTCGTACGGTACTGGCGGTGCAGGATGCGATTGATGTGCCGGGCCGCGCGCCGGCCGACCCCGTGCGCTCGCGCTTGCGGGCATCGAGTGTGTTGATGGGCTGGGGCATGGAAGATTCGCTGGAGCGCGCGGACGCCATGCGCTCGCGCGGGTGGGGTGCTGCGTCGCGCCGTACGACGTACGCGCGGTATCGACTGGGACGCAGCGACGTTGCCGCGCTGGTCGAGCTCGCGCTGTTTGGTGCCGCCGCGGTGGCAGTGGCATGGACCGCGACAACGCAGTATTCGTTTTACCCGCAGCTTTCGGTGCCCGCGCCGTGGCTGGGCTATGTTGTATACGCGGCCTGGATGGCGCTGCCCTGTGTGCTGCACGCGATTGACGAGAAGAGGTTTGGCTGATGACCCGGTTGGACGGAAGCATGATGGCGGGCATGGTGTGCGGCTCGGATACGCCGGCGATTGAAGCGCGGGGTCTGCGCTTTGCCTACCCCGGGGCCGAGGCGCCGGTGCTCGACGGGCTCGACTGGTCTGTTCCCCAAGGGGCGTTTGCACTGCTGGTAGGTGGTACGGGGTCGGGTAAGTCAACGTTGCTCTCGCTGCTCAAACCCGAGATTTCGCCGACGGGCGAATGCGCTGGCGAGCTGCGCGTGCTGGGCGAGAGCGTTGCCGACATGGATGTTCGGGCGTCCGCGGAGCGCGTGGGCTATGTGTTTCAGGACCCCGAGAACCAGATCGTGTGCGAAACCGTGTGGCACGAGATGGCGTTTGGTCTGGAAAACTTAGGCATGTCGCGCGACGAGATGCGCCGTCGCGTGGCCGAGACCAGCTATTTCTTTGGGTTGGAGGATTGGCTCCACCGCGATACCGATACGCTTTCGGGTGGACGCAAACAGCTGCTGTCGCTGGCGGCTGTGCTGGCGTTGCGCCCACGCGTGCTGCTGCTCGACGAGCCCACGTCCCAACTGGATCCCGTTGCCGAGAAGAGTTTTCTGCATGCGCTGTTCCGCGTGAATCGCGAGCTGGGCTGCACGGTTGTCGTGGCAACGCATCAGCCACGTCCGATGCTCGAATACGCGACGTGCGCGTATCGGATTGAAGACGGACGCGTGTGCGAGGTGGCCGACATTGCCTCCCTGGGGCATCGTGAAGAGCTGTTTTCTGGCGAGGCGTCAGGGTGGGGTGCCTCGCGGCGTGCAAAAAAACGGAGTTTTCAGCAGCGCCAGTGGCCAGCTGGGCTCTTTGGACCCGCGCGCGGGCGCTCCGGGTGCAGAAAAATGGCTGAAATCGGACAAATCGGGTGAATTTGAGGCGCAAATACTGCCGCAGGGTGACTCGGGGGCGCCATCGCGCGCCGGTGGATGCCGAATTCTCCCAAAAATGCACGCTGGGTCGGCTACCACCCTGGCAGGGAGCTGGTTTCGCTACGATCGGGCGTCCGGCTGGGTGCTGCGCGGACTCGATGCGTCGTTTTCGGCAGGCGCGGTGCATGCGGTTGTGGGCGGTAACGGCTGTGGTAAGTCGACAATGCTTTCGGTGCTGGCCAAGACGGTCAAGTTGCAGCGTGGGCATATGGAGCGCGGGGCTGCCTCGACGGCACTGCTGCCTCAGAATCCCAAGGCGTTGCTGGTTGCCGAGACAGTGCGCGATGAGCTGATGGAATGGGCTTCGACCTGCGGGTATGACGAGGGCGCGGCCCAGGAGCGCGCGGCGCAGCTGGGATTGGACGGCCTGGATGGGCGCCACCCGTACGATCTTTCGGGCGGGCAGCGTCAACTGCTTGCGTTGGCAAAACTGCTTCTGATTGGCCCCGAGCTGCTGTTGCTCGATGAGCCCACCAAGGGTCTAGACCTGGTCAGCCGCCGCATCATCGCCCGCACCCTGCGTGACCATGCGAAGGCTGGCGGCACCGTCATCATGGCCACACACGATCTGGATTTTGCCGAGCAGGTTGCCGATGACATTGCCATGATGTTCGACGGTGAGATTGCCTGCATGGAGCCGCCGGCCGACTTCTTTGCCGACAATGTGTTTTATAGGGCGTGATGGGATGACGGATTATCGCGTCGCGCGCCTACTCGCAAAACTGGAGATCCCGCTGCTGCTGGCGGTGCCAGCCGTGATGGCTGCGGCGTTGCTGGCGGGCGTTGAGCAGGCGGCACTTGCCATGCTTGTCGTGGTGGCGCTGGTGCTTGCGTTGTTCTTTGCGGGCTACGAGGCATCGCGACCGGGCCTGCGCCAGATTATGCCCACGCTGGTTCTGGCGGCGTTGGCCGCGGCGGGGCGCATCTTGTTTGGCCCCATTCCCGACTTTAAACCCGTGAGCGCCATCGCCATTATCGCCGGGGCGACGCTCGGTCGTCGTAACGGCTTTATGGTCGGTGCGCTGGCGGCGCTGACCAGCAACTTCTTTTTTGGGCAGGGCATGTGGACGCCATGGCAGATGTATGCCTGGGGTCTGGTTGGCTATGTTGGCGGTGAGTTGGCGCATGCGGGCGCGTTCGACCGTGCGGATGGAACCGTGCGCATGCCGTCGCTGATGGCGTACGGCTTTGCATCGGGCCTGCTCTACGGCGTGGTGATCAACGCCTACGACATCATCGGTTTTGTGCAGCCGCTCACGTGGGCGGGCGCCGTGGCGCGTTTTGCCACGGCGGTGCCGTTCGATATCACGCACGGCCTTGCGACCTGCGTGTTCTTGGCTGCCCTGTATAAGCCCTGGTGTCGACGGATCAACCGAGTCGTCGTGAAATACGGGCTGTAGGGCATTTCGCGTTCCCTCACGAACTTGCGGTGGAATAGTTCTCGTTTTTGGCTGTTTGGGGCCGAAGCAGGAACTATTCCACCGCAACTTATAGGGGGGACGAGGTCAGATGATCCCTTTTCCTCCGTCCCCAGGGGGTCAGTTGGGGCTAGAACTCTAGGGTGAGGGTGACGGGACAGTGGTCGCTGCCAAAGATGTCGCCACGGATACCGGTGTCGCACACATTGCCGGCGATTGCGTCGCTCACCAGGAAGTAATCGATGCGCCAGCCTGCGTTGTTCTTGCGGGCATTAAAGCGGTAGCTCCACCAGCTGTAGACGCCCTCGACGTCAGGATTGGCCGCGCGCCAGGTGTCGGTAAAACCGGCGTTGAGCAGCTCGGTAAACTTGCCGCGCTCCTCGTCCGAAAAGCCGGCGTTGCCGCGGTTGGACTTGGGGTTCTTAAGGTCGATTTCCTCGTGCGCCACGTTAAAGTCGCCACAGGTTACAACGGGCTTGCCGGTCTCACGCTCAAGCGCGCTCAAAAAGTCGCGATAGGCATCGTCCCAGGCCATGCGCACGTCGATGCGCGCGAGCTCATTTTGGGCGTTAGGCGTGTAGACGTCGACAAACCAAAACTTGTCGAACTCGAGCGTGCAGACGCGGCCCTCGGTTGCGGCTTGGGCGACGAGCTCGGCCGCCTCGCCCTCGCCGGCATAAGGCAGCAGCGCGTCGGCGCGCAATACGCGCAGCGGTTCCTGGCGGCTAAAGACCGCAGTGCCCGAATAGCCTTTGCGCTCGGCATAGCTCCAGGTTTGATGATAGCCGGGCAGGTCAATATCGACCTGCCCCTCCTGCAGCTTGGTCTCCTGCAGCGCCAAGATATCGACGTCGAGTTCTTGCGCGATCTGGATAAAGCTCGGGTCCTTTTTGAGCACGGCGCGCAGGCCGTTGACGTTCCACGAGGCGAAAGTGTAAGTCTGAGGCATGGTGTCCTTTCGACGGGGTTGGCAGGCTTAAGATTAGCGCAACAGGGGCGGTGGTGGGCTCCGCGCGTGCTGACTCAAAGGCCGTATGCCGGGATGTCGTCCGACGCTGCCCGACCAACAAGGACGGAGGACTCATATGACGCAGGCGATAACGGATCCCAAGCAGGCCTCCGCCGCGCTGGCGGAGCTGTTTGGCACCCACAAGCGCGTGGTCTTCTTTGGCGGCGCGGGCGTTTCCACGGCGAGCGGCATCCCCGATTTCCGCAGCGTGGACGGCTTGTATCACCAGCAGTTTGCCTACCCGCCCGAGACCATGCTCTCGCATAGCTTTTACGAGGCGCATCCGGCCAAGTTTTTCGACTTCTACCGCACCAAGATGATCGCGCTTGGCGCCAAGCCCAACCGCTGCCACACCAAGCTGGCCGAGCTGGAGCGCGCCGGCAAGCTAAATGCCGTGGTGACGCAAAACATTGACGGTCTGCATCAGATGGCCGGCTCGCAGCGTGTGTTCGAGCTGCACGGCTCGGTCCATCGCAACATTTGCCAGTCGTGCGGCGCGGTCTATAGCGCCGAGTGGATTTGCTTGCGCGAGCACGAGGACGCCGCGGGCGTGCCTGTGTGCCCTGCGTGCGGCGGGCGCATTAAGCCCGATGTGGTGCTCTACGAGGAGCCTCTCGACGAGCATGTGCTGACCGGCGCCGTTGCCGCCATCGCCGCGGCCGATGCCCTCATTGTGGGCGGGACCTCGCTCGTGGTGTATCCGGCGGCGGGCCTTACGCGCTACTTTACCGGCGATACGCTGGCCATTTGCAATCTTGCTCCCACCGATCAGGATGCAAATGCCGACCTGCTGATTTCTTGCGACATCGCGGCCGCGTTTGCGTTCTAGCCCGTGTACGCGGATACAATAGAAAGACTGATTGCAAAGCGACCCCGCCGCCAGCGCCCAAGCGCGGCGGCGCGGGCATTTTAGGAGGATGTTCATGGCGAACGATAGCAAGACATGGCGGTGCGGAAAGTACGAGCTCAGCTTTGACCGCCCGCGCATCATGGGCGTCCTCAACGTGACGCCCGATTCGTTTAGCGATGGCGGTGAGCACTTCGACCCGGATGCCGCCATCGAGTACGGCCTGGCGATGCTCGACGCCGGTGCCGACATCATCGACGTGGGCGGCGAGTCCACGCGTCCTGGCTTTACCCCGGTCAACCCCGACGAGGAGGCTCGCCGCGTGCTGCCCGTGGTACGCGCGCTGGCCAAAGAGGGTGCCATCGTCTCGATCGACACGCGCCACGTGGCGGTTGCCAAGGCGGCCGTGCGCTGCGGCGCCTCGATCGTCAACGACGTGACGGGCTTCACCGACCCCAAGATGGTCGAGTTTGTCGCGACGAGCACCTGCGGCGTCATCGTGATGCATGCCGGTGAGGTCGCGGCGCCTACGCGCGCGCATGCAACGGTGCAGCTCGATACCTCGGCCGCGGCGTTTGTTGCCGAAAAGGCGCGCGAGGCGGCCGCCGAGGCTGCGCGCGAGGCCGAGAAGCCTGCCCGCCGTCGCCGCGGCAAGTTGCTGGGCGAGCCCAAGACGGAGGCAAAGCTCCCGGGTGGCGTGGTGCAGCCCTCGCTGCCGTTCGGCGATCCGGAGCCTGCACCCGAGCCTACGGACGAGCAGAAGCAGGAGGCACCGGCCGCCGAGCAGGCTATCCCTGTCGCCGAGGCCGTCGCGACCCCTGAGCCCGCGCCGGAGCCCAATGACCACCTGGCAGCCATGATGCGCCGCAGTGCCCGCCGCGAGGAAGCCTACGTGCCCACCTCGCAGCTCCGCCGCTTTACCCTGCCTGATTCGGCGCCCATCATGCGCCGTGTCATGGGCTTTCTGTCCGACCAGGCCCGCACGCTCATCCATGCCGGCGTGTCGCGCGACCGCATCTGCATCGATCCCGGCCCGGGCTTTGGCAAGACGGCCAACGAGGATATCGTCATCCAGCGCGAGACCGCCAAGATGGCGTCGCTGGGCTATCCGCTCATGTGCGCCGTGTCGCGCAAGCGTTTTGTGGGCGCCGTCTCGGGCGTGACCGAGGCCGCCGCGCGCGATGCCGCCACGTTTGGCGTATGCCTGGGCGCTATCCAGGCCGGTGCCAACATCGTGCGCGTGCACGACGTCACTGGCTTTGCGCACTTCCTGAACGGCTACTGGGCTGTCGCCAAGCCGCAGCCGCGCCGTGCGTTTGTGGCCGTGGGCTCCAACCTGGGGCATCGTTGCGACAACATCCGCGCCGCACGCGACATGATCGCCGAGATTCCGCTCACCTGCGTGTCCAACTGCTCGCGCATCTACGAGAGCGAGCCGGCCTACGAGACGCGCCAAGATGCGTTTGCCAACGCCGTCATCGAGATCAAGACCGAGCTGGCGCCGCTGGTGCTGCTCGACGAGCTTATGAAGATCGAGGCTGAGCTGGGGCGCGACCGCTCCAAGAAGGCCAAGGTCAACGGTCCGCGCACCATCGACCTGGACCTGCTGTGGATGGACGGCGAGATCCATGGCGGCAAAAAGCTGCGCCTGCCGCATCCACTCATTGGCGAGCGCGACTTTGTACTGGTGCCGCTCGAGGATCTGATGCACGACCCGGCGCGGTTCTTCCGCTACAACGGTGTCGAGGTCAAGGAGCCCGAGGACCGCGTGGGCCATATCGTGGGCGAATTGGGGCGTATGTAGATGATTGAGATGAATGTTGTAGCCGCCGGCACCGAGCTTGACGCCGCGCGCGACGCGGGTCGCGAGGGTGTGTCCGCGGGCTGGTGCGCTTGGAGCGCGGGCGAGGCGTCGTTGACGTTTTCGCTGGTCGTGCGCCCGGACGTGAATATGCATGCCTTCCACGGCCTGCCGTTTGTGGCGGCGATGGGCATGATGGACGCGCTCGCGGGCACGGCGTCGACGCCGGGCCTGGGCCTTGCCGGCAAGGTGGGCATCCAGTGGCCGAGTGACATCGTGTGCGGTGCGCCTGTGTTTGAGACGTCGTTCGCGCGCGTCACCGTCAACGGCGGCGCCGGTGCTGCGGGCATGTTCGGTGCCGTGACGGTGGATATTGAGCGTTCGGCATTGAGCGAGCTCGGTGTGGATGCGGCCGACGAAGCGCTGGTCGAGGAGTTGTCTGCCGCCGTGCTGACCCGTGTGGACGCCTGGGCGGCTGTTGCCAATACGCCGCAGGGCGCCGCAGGTCCGCTGGCCCCCGTGTTGGGCGAGTACTTCGACATGGTGCCGCTGCTGGGTCGCCAAGTTGCGGCGGTGTCGCCCAGCGGCTTGCCGCTTGCTGTTGGTGTATTTGCGGGCCTGGACATCTGGGGTCGTGCGACCATCAAGACCGATGCCGGCGAGCAGGAGTTTCCGCCCGAGGCCGTACGCATTCGCGGGCTGTAGCGCGAGGCGTCCGCGTCCATAGATAACAATGACAACGAAGCCCTCCTCGGCCTGCACCGGGGAGGGCTTTTGCGTGACTGTGGAGCGGCATCTCGGTCCTATTCCTCAAAATCGAAAAAATTTCGATTTTGAGGAATAGGCTTGGCGAACGTTTGCGGGGCTGTGACATCGGGCGTGCTCGACTTAAGCCCCGTCTTACCCCAGCTCCTGCATGCGGCGGTAGATTTCGCAGATGCCCTTGATGGTGAGCTGTCCGTCGACCACGTCGAAGGCATCGGTCGAATCGGCGACGATGCCGGCGAGACCGCCCGTGGCGATAACGGTGGCGTCCTCGCGGCCCAGCTCGCGCTTCATGCGCGCGACCAAGCCCTCGGCCATGGCGGCGGCGCCCGTTACGGCGCCGACCTTGATGCACTCCTCGGTATCGCGGCCGATGGCGTGCTCCGGCGCCTCGAGCGGAACGCTGGCGAGCTTGGCGGCACGGGCGGCAAGCGCGTCCATGGAGATGCGGATGCCCGGCGCGATCGCTCCGCCAATGTAATAACCGTCCTTATCGATGACGTCGATATTGGTCGCGGTGCCAAAGTCCACCACGATCGCCGGCGCGCCGTAGAAAGTCTCGGCCGCAACGGCGTTGGCGACGCGATCGGCACCTACGGCCTGGGGGCGCGCCGCGCGCAGCTTGGTTACGGCGGCCGTCTGCGGCCCGATGACGATGGCGTCCGCGGCAATGCGGTCGGCCACGGCGTGCCACTCGCGCGAGAGCTGCGGCACCACGCCCGCAAAGGCGATTGCGTCGACCGCGTCGAGCGAAAGGCCGTACATCTTAAAGAAACCCATCAGGCGCACATGGATCTCGTCGGCGGTATAGGAGCGGTCGGTGGGCATGCGCCACGACTGCACCAGCTCGTTTCCGTCAAACAGACCCATGGCCGTCTGCGTGTTTCCCATATCGATAGCGAGCAGCATGTCTACTCCAGGTGTCGGCGTAAAAGGACGCGCACCATTGTATACGCGCCGCCGACGGCGCTAGGCTGCGATTTGTTCACGGTGATATGGGCTGAGGGGTTTAAATATGAAGGAATTATGCTCTACGAGATTTTCCTTGCCGTTTACCGAACTCCCACGTAATATTCTTTCTTGCGCACATGAGGCGCCCAGACATTGCGGGGTGGAGCAGTCTGGTAGCTCGCCGGGCTCATAACCCGGAGGTCGTAGGTTCAAATCCTGCCCCCGCGACCAAGAACTTGCAGCTCGTCGGTCAAGCCGGCGAGCTTTTTTGTTATCCCGGGATCGTTTCTTCGGTTCAATTCTCAGCCTCTCAATCAAAGATCTCGATCTGTAACACCAAGACCCGATTTGGGCGGCTAGGTGTTACAGATCGAGATATACCGGCGGTTTGGGCCGCGTTTGTCTAAATCTGTAACACGAGGGACGGATTTTGCCGGGCAGCTGTTACAGATTGAGATTTTCTAGCAGGCGGGTTTGGTTTGTCTTGATCTGTAACACCTGGGGTCGTTTTTGGCCGATGGATGTTACAGATCGAGACATTTTGTTGGGACGGTTCCCGTTGTCCCGATCTGTAACAGGTAGGGGCCAAAAGTGGGCCTAGATGTTACAGATTGAGATGTTTGGTCGGACCGAATTTGTTCGTCTCGATTTGTAACATCTAGGGTCGTTTTTGGTCTGTAAGTGTTACAGATCGAGATTTTCCGACGGACCGCTCCCGTTTGTCTTGATCTGTAACAGTAAGACCCGGTTTTTGCCGAGTAACTGTTACAGATTGAGACGAACCGACGGGCCGTCCCGCCCCATCCACCTGCCGTCACCTGATATTCGCCGATTTTCGTTGTGCCGCCGTGCTCTCATGCCATATCCTCTAGACAACTACGCGGCACCATCGCCGCCGCGTCTACAAGAGAGGAATGTCCATGACCGCACCTGCATCCAAGCTGCTCCAGCCCATTACGGTTGGCCCCCTTGAGCTCAAGAACCGCATTATGTTTCCGCCGCTGACCACCGGCTACGAGGAGCGTGACGGCTCCATTGGCGAGCGCAGCCTGGCTTTTTACGAGCGCCTGGCCCGTGGCGGCGTGAGCTACATCGTCATCGGCGACGTCGCTCCCGTCATGACCGCGAGCCCCACGCCCAAGCTGGCGACCGACGCCCAGATCCCCACGTTTAAGGCACTGGCCGACGCCGTCCACAAGCACGGCGCCAAGATTGCGCTGCAGCTGTTCCACCCCGAGTACGACGTGCCCGGTGTCGGCCGCATGGTCATGGGTTCCATGGCTGCCGCCAAGGCCGCGCAGGAGGCCAAGGCTGCCGGTGACGAGGAGACCTTTGCCGCCAAGATGGCCGAGTCCAACGAGATCCGCAAACAGGCCTATGCCAAGCTGCACCACGACATGCAGCACTTCGTGAACGAGGCGAGCGTAGAGCAGCTCACCCAGATCAAGGAGGCTATCGCTGCCTCGGCCGCTCGCGCGCAGCAGGCCGGAATCGACGCCATCGAGGTCCACGGCGACCGCCTGGTGGGTTCGCTGTGCTCGGCCATCCTCAACAAGCGCACCGACGAGTACGGTGGCTCGTTCGAGAACCGCGTTCGCTATGCGCTCGAGGTCGTCGCTGCCATTAAGGAAGCCGCGCCGCAGCTGATGGTGGAGTACAAGCTCCCCGTGATCATGGAGAACCCCGACGGCACGCCGCGCGGTAAGGGCGGCCTGCAGCCCGACGAGGCCTGCGAGTTTGCCAAGCTGCTCGAGAGCGCGGGCATCGACATGATCCAGGTTGCACAGGCAAATCACACCGGCAACATGGGCGACACCATTCCGCCCATGGGCGCCATGCCCTACAACTGGACGCTGCCCGTGGCCGAGCGCGTCAAGGCCCTGGTCTCCGTGCCGGTGGCAACCGTCGGCCGCGTGGTCTCGGTCGAGGCCGGCGAGAAGATCCTGGAGGATGGCTCTGCCGACATCGTCGCCTATGGCCGCTCGCTCATGTGCGACCCCGACATTGCGCTGAAGGCCGCCACGGGCGAGCCCATTCGCGAGTGCCTCAACTGCAATAAGGGCTGTGTCGACGCGATTCAAAACCGCAAGTACATCTCGTGCGTGCTTAATGCCGAGAACGGCGACGAGGCGACCATCGCCATTAAGCCGGGCGAGGGCGACAAGAAGATCGCCGTGGTGGGCGGCGGTATTGCCGGCCTGGAGGCCGCGCGCGTGGCGGCCAAGCGCGGTTACGACGTGACCGTCTACGAGGCGAGCGATCATCTGGGCGGCCAGATTGTGCTGGCGGCCGCGCCTCCGCGCAAGGACGAGATCATGCGCTCGGTCGAGTACTACGAGAAGATTCTGCCTGGCCTGGGCGTGAAGGTTGAGCTCAACCATGCCGCTACCGCTGAGGACCTCAACGCCGCCGACGCCGCGATTGTGGCCGTGGGCGCGCACGACGTGGTCATCCCCGTTCCGGGTGCCGACTCGGAGAAGGTCGTCTCGAGCTGGGACGTGCTGGCCGGCAAGGTGGAGCTTACGGGCCGCATCACCGTCATTGGCGGTGGCCTGGTGGGCACCGAGACTGCCGAGTACCTGCTGCAGCACGGCTGCGAGGTGGCGATCGTGGAGATGCTCGATAAGATTGCCGCGGGCGAGTCCGAGACCATTCTGCCGCTGATCATGAGCGACTTTGCCGAGCATAACGTGGAGCAGCACGTGAAGACCCGCCTGACCGCCATTACCGACGAGGGCGTGGAGGCCATTCGCGCCACCGAGGACGGCGCCGAGGAGCCGGTGAAGATCGCCTGCGATTACGTGGTGATGGCCGTGGGCTCCAAGGCCAACGCGTTTGACCTGGACGGCGTGACGGTGCCCGTGACCTGCGTGGGCGACTGCTCGGGCGAGCGCACCGCCGACATTGCCAGCGCCATCCGCACGGCATATCACGCGGCCAACGAGCTGTAGTCGAGAAAGCTATTGCGTATTGAGTGGGCGGGGAGTGCCGTATCGGTGCTCCCCGCCTTTTTGTCGATAAGAGGTGCCCCTGACCAGCGGATTCAGAAAATCCGAATCTTATGCATCCGAAAATCCGAATCCTTAGAACAGGAAAATCCGAATTATATGAACACGAAAATCCGAATCGCAACCACCCGAAAATCCGAATTTGCTACAGTGGAATAGAAGAATTAGAAAGCAGGAACTGGAAATCTGCGGGGGTGGCTCATGGCAGGCGAGAGGCTACATCGGGACGGATACATCCCACGTATCGTGGATGCGCAAATCGCGCGCTACCTTCGTGTCTTTGGCGCGGTCGAGATTGCGGGCACCAAGTGGTGCGGCAAGACGTGGGCCGCGCTCGAGCACGGGGCGTCCGCCTCGTATGTCGACGAGAATCTCGACCTCGCGCGTGCCGACCCGGCGATGATGTTGCTGGGGGACCGTCCGCATATTATCGATGAGTGGCAGCGCGTTCCCCAGATTTGGGACTACGTTAGACACGAGGTCGACCGCACCCGGGGTACGCGCGGCGCCTATATCCTCACGGGTTCCGCCACGCCTGCGTTTGGCTCAAAGGCGGAGGCGCCCGCGCATAGTGGAGCCGGCCGCATCGGCCGCGTCCGCATGCACCCCATGACGCTTGCCGAGACAGGTGAGTCCAACGGCAAGGTGAGCCTGGCGGGCTTGTTTGAGCATCGTTTTGAGCCCTGCCGGTGCAATGGCGATACGCCGGGGCTTGTCGAAGCCGCTTGCCGCGGCGGCTGGCCCGAGGCGATCGATATGGTTTCGGCTGACGCCCAGCTCATCGCCCGCGAATATCTCAACACCACGTTTTCGAGCAGCTTCCCGGCGGTCGGTCTCGACCCCGATATTGCTCGTCGAGTCTCCGCATCGATCGCGCGCAATCTGGGACAGGCAACCACGTATAAAACGATTCTTATGGATATGTTCGGTGCCGAGGAGGAACCCACAGCGTTTGCCGATGAGACCAAGGTGCGCAGGTACTTGGATGCCCTCAAAGGCATGTTCATTCTCGAGGAGGTTCCCGGTTGGGTTCCCGCCGCGCGCGACAAACGGCGCTTTACCGTCAAGCCCAAGCGCTATCTGGCAGATCCGAGCCTTGCTTGCGCCTTGCTAGGTATGTCCTCGCAGGCGCTGCTTGCCGACTGGCAGACATTTGGTCTGGTGTTTGAGAATTTGGTCATACGCGACCTTTCGGTCTACGCACGTTCGCTCGACCTGCTGGATAGCACGCCCGTGCGCTATTATCGCGACGATTCGGGTCTTGAGTGCGATGCTATCGTGCAGCTAGCCGACGGACGGTGGGCCGCCTTTGAGATTAAGGTGAGTGAAGATAAAGCGAACGCCGGCGTCGAGAGCCTCAAGCGCGTTCGCAAGAAGGTCTGTGGAAATCCTCGTTCACGCACACGCGAACCGGAGTTTATGGCCGTGATTGTGGGGGTGGGTGAGTACGCCCGCGAGGTCGAGGACGGTATCTACGTGATACCCGTTCGCGCGTTGGGGTGTTAAGGGGCGGCACGCCGTGTGTCCGCTGCCCGGCGCTACGGATTGGTGCAAGGGGGTCAGGTTTGTTTGCACCATGTTGGCGCGAAGTAACCTGACCACTTGCACCAAGGGTTTGACTTTTAAGACATCATTAAGGCTTGCGTTGTGGAGCGAACCGCAGGTCAATGCTATTCTTTTACCTTATCGTACGGTGTTGTATTCTGCCTGAATTCTCTACCTGCGAACAACGGATAAACGCGACCGAGCGGAAAGGATGGCACGCCCGCAAGCAGGGCAAATGTAAGCGATGAGTGGCATGGACCGACATAGCGAGCTCCAGCAGCACAAGACGGCGGCCGAGTACCGCCAAGCTGCCGACGAGCACGTGCGGACCCTCAAGGATTTCTGGAAGGATTTCCTGGTGAGCGGTCTGTTTGTGTTGGCCGCCATCGTTGCCATCTTTGCGTGTCTGGCCTGGTTTGCCGCGAATAACCGAGTGAGCGCCACGGGGGGTACGATCGGGGCGAAGGCGGATCGGTACACGCTGACCGCCGCGGGCGAGGGTGAGTCCGGCGCGCACGTGGGCTATTACGAGCGCTCCGAGCGCACGCCCGAGGAAAAGTATGCCATCGATGGCCTGGATACGACCGACGCCATGACGGTAACGCTCGGCTCCAACCTCAACAACGAGACCGCGGGCTCTCTGTACCCGGGTGCTCGCGGCAAGATTACATTTACGGTGAAGCCGCTGGTGAGTGACCTGGACGGGGTCACGATCAGTCTGTCGCGCTTGCTTAAGGTCACGAACACTGTTGGCGTTGTTGGGGACGGGGGAACGCTGGCGCCCGAGGCGGAGGCGCTCCTTGGCTTGATCAAAGGCCACTTGCTGTTCTTTACGAGCTGCGACCAGAACGGGTATTACTCGGGCCGCGTGGTTGATAGCAAGATCGAGATTCGCAAGTGCGAATTTTGCGAAAACGGCGATGTGAACAAGCCAACGAACAAACCCGTCACCATCAGCCTGTACTGGGTGTGGCCGGAGTACTTCCAAAACTTCGTCCTTACCGGCAACACGAATTACTACAAGAACCTGTTTGCGGCGGCGGGCGACGCAAAGTCTGACTACGGCACTCTGCAGGCAGATATGAACGCGCATAAAGCGAACTACTTCTATGGCGCGGCAAACGGCACGAGTGCCGCCAACGCTCCTGCGGTTTCGGCTGACATATCCTTCGGCGACACCGCCATCTGCTCGGCGCTGTACAACAATGCCGACGAGCAGATCGGCAATAAGGTCAAATACATCCAACTTAGAATTAGCGCTCAGGAGGGCGTGAGCTCATGAGCACCATGCAAACGCGCCTCGGCGATGCCCGCAATTGGATAGAAAACCACCGCGCACAGGCCCTTGCGGTCCTGATATTGCTGGCGGCAATCGCTCTTATCATCGGCTTGTCGCTCTCGTGGTTTGTGGGCAGCAAAAGTCTGTCTACGGTGGGCAAGATCCAAACGCCCGCGCAGCTTAAGATCATGGGTCCCAACCAGACGAGCATCGAGCCCATCGAGATTTCGTATGACGAGTCACGGGGCGATGTTAAAAACATAGACGGCACCGTGACCGTTCGTCGCGCGTTTTGTGTGCAGAGCGACAATGGCGATCCCGCTGCCGGCGGTCAAGCGTTTGAGCTGCAGATTGCCAACACAACGAATATCACGGGGCTGACAATCAACGTGTATCACGTGACGGTCAATAATCCGAACGATAAAAACGGCACTGTGGTCGGCCTCGACGGGCTCAACCGCACCTACTCATGGAGCAAGAAGAGCAGCACACCGATTGAGTTTGCTTTTATCAACTCCGCGGACGGGACAAGTGCGTTGGCTAAAGAGCTTGAGGCAAACGACCCGACGTACGGCTCGTACGTGAATGTCCAGAAAAACGCCCGTCCGCTGTATCGGTACCACAAGTTCGCAGGGAGTGGGCTCGATGGCTGGAATGGCAAAACAGCCAACGCCGCCACGAACTTCATCATCGAGTGCACATGGAATCCGGGCGTTGTGACCGTAAACGGAAAGACGGTCTCCAACGTCAAAGAGACCGACATGGTTTATCTAATTGCTCGCGGCACGAGTGGCAACTAATAACAAGAAGGGAGGGGCGCCAGATGCGAAAAGACAAGAAAGAGCAAAATGAAATCGCGAGGCCTGTTGGCAAGCACTTTGCGCAGGTGGATGATTCTAAGGCAGAGCCTTGCTGCGTAGAGTCGGCGGCCCCTGCTTCCAAAATGCGCAAGCGCCTGTGGGCGGTTGCGGTGCTGCTATGCGCCGTCGCGATTGCGGCGGGTACCCACCTTACTTACACGGCCTTTTTGGCGGGCGACTTCCTTAAGTCGGTCGCTGTCTCGGGCACGTCACAGGCGCTGTTTGCCTCGGACATGCTTACGGGCTACACGAATGAGACGCTGAATGATGAGGGTATTGCCGTCCGAAGCGTCATCGCCGACACGAGTGGGGAAAACTGCTCTTTTACCTTTCGCATTTACAACCATCTGCTGGGCGACAAGAACAAGGTCAACGACAAGGACGTTAACGCGACGCTGAGCGTGAAGGCGACGGGAACGACGAAAGCTTGGAGCATAAGCGGTTCGCCCACGCTGACGGCGGGCGGCACGGTCGACCTTTCCTTCCCTGCCAACAGGGCAACCATGTATACCTATAAGGTTACATTTTCCAAGGCGGACCTCAACAAAGCATCCTTCATCGTTAAGGCCCAGGTCGGCTCCAATAGCCCCGGCACCAATCTTAAATGGCTCGCCGCCAAGATTGCGCCTTCCGAGCGTGCAGAGGTAACGGCTTCGGGCGTTTCGGGCGAGTGGGTCGACAAGAACTCGGATATCAACGCTTTCGACGCTTACAACTATCGCGCGACCGTTACGGGCGCGCCAACAAAAATCAAGCTTACATGGGGCGACAAGGTTGAGCTTGACCCATTTTTGGCGACGAATCATTCCGACGCGACCTTTGATGGAAGGTCGGTTACGTTCACCATGGATCCCGGGTCGGAGATTATTACCTTTTACCGTTCGACGGATGCCGCGCCCGGCAGCTTGGATGACATCGGTGTTACGTGCAGGGCTGCGTAGGCCAACCGCAATCTGTGATTTTGAGACCCCGCACGGGGCATGAGATAGAACGAGGTAGGACCAGATGAGAACGGCAAAGCGCATAACAACCGCATGCCTGACCGCGATCATGATTTTCCAGGCGCTTGCGCCCTCCACGGAGGTGTTCGCGCAAGAGCTCGACGCCGTCATGGAGGCATCCGTCTCCGCCGCGCGCGCCGCGGGCAACACGGCGCGCTCCGTACAGGATGCTGTGGCCACCGCGCTGCAAGATGCTGACCAGACTACATCTGATGATGTCGCAACGACTCCGGGCGCCGACGCTGGCGCTACCGAGGGCGGCGACGGTTCTACCAACGCTGGCGAATCACAGGACTCCACGACCGATGGAACCACTAACGGCGATACCCCAACGGAGGGCGACGCGTCCCAAGACGATGCGGCTGCCGATGAGGGTGCTGCTGACGGAGAACAAGCGGATGACGCGGACGCGGATGCTGCTGATCAGGCAAACACCGCCCCCACCATCGCTACTGTCGAGGATCTCAGGCACGCGTTGGGTGACGGCAATGTCATCACTGACGACTTGGGCGCCGTCACGGCCATTACCTTTGAGTCCAACGCCGACCTTATCGCCATCTCCAACACCGATCCCGCCATCTACCAGAACGCGAACATCTCCAAAGGTGGCTCGACCGGTATCGACTTCGACGTGTGCGGCGCGGAGATCGTGGACGGCCTGGGTAGCCTCACGTTCCAGGGCTTCGGCAGCGATGCCTACCCTTTCAAAGGCGCGCTCAACCTCGGCGACAGGACCCTGACCGTCAACAAGACGCTCTTCAACAACATCGAGCTCAGCGACGCCAACAGCACCGTAAAGCTCACCTGGAAGGGTACCGATGCCCAGCCCATCGTGGCCGCAAAGGTCACGGGCGCGGACAAGACGCTTGCTGCCACCGTAACCGTGGGCACGCCCAAGAGCGATACCGAAAAGGACATCTGCAAGCTCGCCTCGCCACTTGTGGGCGAGGTCACGGGCGCGCTCACGCTTAACGCAACCTACGTGACAAGCGCGAACAGCCCCCTGGCGATCGATATGCAATCGAGCACAGGCAACATGGGCTTGCTTGTGAACACCCTTGCCGAAGGAGCATCGCTTACGCTTGCGGGCCTCGCCCTGCCGGACAAACTCGACGGTACCCCCACTATCAACGCGACAGCCGCTGATGCCAACGCGGGGGGTCTTATCGGCGAGGCGCGGGAGGGTGCCACCGTCGCCCTACCAACTGGCATCGATGTCTCGGCGCTGAGCGTCGCAGGTAAAAACGCGGCGGGCGGTCTTATCGGTAAGGCCACCAACCTCACGCTCAACATCGCTGATGGCGTAACGGTTAAGCCGGCGTGCAACGTCGGCGATAAAGACAGCGCTTGCTCCGGTGGCGTCATCGGCGACGTGAGCTTTGCGCAAGGATTTATCGTTAAGCCCAATATGTTCGACCTGGGCAAGCTTGTGACGCTTGGTGCATCGCAACGCGCCGGCGCCCTTTTTGGTGTGGCCGATATTTCTAATGGCGACATCGTGGTGCAAGGCGGAACGTATAAGAGCAAGTTCACCTTACCGGAAGAAGTTAGCTTCAACGGCAGCTACGGCGGCCTTGTCGGCAAGGTGTTTGCGACGGCAAAAGGCGTCGATGAGTCGCTGCGCGCCTTTGTGGTCCAAAAGGATGCGGATAAGAAAACGTGCTCAATTGAGTTTGAACTTGCGGGCAAGCTGTCCGATACGGGCGGTGTTGTTGGCTATGTTGGCGATAGCGCGGACTCCAATTCGCAGCCTGTCGCCGTTGTGCTCGACGGCGTGACGGTTGCGTGCAAGGGAGATGCTTCGGCGCGAACGGACGCCGGAAAGTTCGGTGGTGCCGTGGGCGTTGTCGACGCGCGCAATGTCCTTGACGTGCGAGATTTCAAACTTACAAGCGACAATCCTATCGGTAAGGCGCAAAGCAACCGTGCCGCGGGAATTGCAGGCTCCGCGTGGAATGCTGTAATCAAATTCAGCGGCATCACGGATCTGTCGGGCGCAAGTTTTGCCGAAAACAGCACGACGGGCCAGCTCGTATACGAGAATCACAACGCGCTGATTTTTGCTGTCGGCGATGGCTCTGACGCTGACAAGGGTGCAGCGGGCTGGACCTTCAAACGTAGCAATACTGCCTCGAAGACGGACGACATCGCGACCTACGGCGAAGTTATTCGTCTGGGCGGCGACTTCATTAAGCTTGATGTGGACACTCATAAGTTGACCTTGCCGGATTCGCTGACGGCAGCTAACGGTGCCTACACCCTAACCTCTGTTGAGGATTTCGCCAAACTTGCAATCACCTGGCAAACCAACGGCTACTACTCCATGGTCGAGGGCGTTTCCGAAAACAACCCGAACATCTTGCAGTCCTCGACCATTACGGTGAACGGCACTATTGATCTCAAGGGCACGGGCCTGACGGGTTTCACGCAGGATCGTGCAGACGGCTCGCAAGTTTTCTCGGGAACGTTGAACGGCGGCGGCACAAATGGCAACGGCACAATCAACCTTGCCGTCGGCGAGCCGTACGGCAAGCGTGGTGAAGCTGTGCTCGACGGCAATGACACGAGCAACGGCAACGGCAAAATCTACCGCCACGGCCGCTTGGGCTTGTTCGCGGCCGTCAACGGCGCAACCATCTCCAACGTCACAATCGCTGGTTCCATGAAGTTTGATAACGGTTCGGCTATCGATGCCGGGTCGCTTGCAGGTACCATCGTCGGCAACCTGCCATTGTCTGGCGTAACGTGCAAAACGAATATCGCGTGTGATGATACGTTCGGCAACGAAGTGAACATTGGTGGTATTGCGGGCAGCGTGTCGGCGGCTTCTACGGTTGCGTTTAAGGATAACAGCAGGGCTCAAGCGACCATCGCTGCAACTAAAACGCTTAACGGCAATAGTCGCATTGGCGGCGCCATTGGTTATGTGGGCGATTATGGCTCGTCATTCAATGTTGCGGGCCTCGAAGTCGCCGGATCAATCGAAACCGGCAATTGCACCAGCGGCAAGATTGCCCAGGTCGGCGGTCTTATCGGCTGCATCGCACAGAGCACCTATGGGGCTGATGGGGCAATAGCCAACTCGGCCAAAAAGGACGTTAACATTACGGGCCTTTCGTTCAACTCGTTCAAGATGGGAGTCGGAAAGAACGGCGATAAGCTCAATGGCGTGGGCGGTCTCTTGGGTTATAGCTGGGGCAACGCGGTCGTAACTATCGGAGATGACAACATTAACAAGAGTGAAAACTCCTATGCTTTGAAAACGACCAACGCTTCTATAATCGCGACTGTGGATGATTCCAAGGAGCTTGGCGGCCTTGTATACGCAGCCAGCGGTCACTGGATTATCAACAACTACGCCATCGATCTCTCGGGCACAAAGATTAATGCAGGCGCCGCTCAGACGCTCGGCGTTCTAGTTTGCCGCGGCTGCAAGGTGGATGATAAGACGACATATGGCGTCGAGAGCTACCTAGGCCTGTACTTGGAGGACAGAGCTTATTGGGATACCGCCTATAGGGTGCCCACCGGCGAGGGGGCCATCGTTGCGTCGGGCGTAACGTCCTTCGATGAATGGGTTGGCAGCGGTGTAAAACCAAACAACGGCAGCAAGCTCATGGACGCCGACTGGAACACGGTCGTTTCGCTACACACACAGAAAAACAAGCTGGACATGGACGGCGATTCCACAAAAGACAACAGCTACCATAATCGCTCGTCTTTCGGTCGAAGCCAGAATACGAACGGCAATACCCGCTACTTCTACAACCTCGACATAGCCTCTAAGAATTGTGAAGGCGGCTTTAGTGGCAGTCAAATCGATACAGCGGACAAGCTGCTCTTATGGTCTGCTTTCTGCTATGCTCCCGCCGGTATTCGTTCGACAATCGTTCCCGATGGTACGACAGGGCTCGATGATTCCATAACCATAACGGGCACAATCGATTTGGCCGGCTACAGCTACTATCCCACTCAACCGATCGGAGAGGTGACGGTTAATAATGCGGCCATCACCTTCTACTACTCCAAGATCAAGGCCGAGCAGAATGGCAACAAGCTAAACTCCGATGCCACCCAGCACGAGAACATGCACTGCGGTCTTTTTCAAACGGTGGCAGACGGCGATCTCACAGTAAGCAACGTCACTTTGGGTGGTACCGTTGGGCCCGTTATCAATGACGGAAAGAGCTCTACTGACGCTATTGGCGCGGGCGGAAGCTCATCGGGCGCGCTCGTGTGCCGCTACGTGTATGGGTCCAGCGACGGCAATGGCACCAAGATTAGAAAGATCTCAATTGATGATCTTACACTCAACAATCTGATTGTCGACGGCGCCAACAGCGCCACGGACGCTAACGCCTATATGCCTCTGCTCATCAACGAGATGCAGAAGTACGTGAGCCTGAACGCGAAGAATATCAAGACTACTGGGTACACGAGTGGCACCAAGGCGGCTACGTCGCTGTTCGGAAAGCTTGGTGTAGGCAGTGAGGCCGATCAGGTGACGGCGAAGTTTGAGCAAATCAGCTTGCCCAGCCAAGAGAACAATACGATCTTCACCCATGCGAGCCTGCTGGAGAGTTTTGGCTACGGAAGCACGGGCACGGGCTCTGCGGACTACACCTTTACTAGGGCTGATGCCGATGCGGGCAAGGTGACCTACGGATCCGAGATTGATGGGAGTACGGAGTACCCGGGCAAGCAGCTTTGGTATTACGACGAAGCGACGTATGGTGCCGTGAGCGGCTATGTGACGGTTGATGGTAAGAAGGACGGTGACGTCAGGCCTTGGTTCGGTGACTACCTTCCTTATGTTTACAAGGGAAAAGCCGCCGAGGATGGCGTCCAGTATCACGAAATTAAAGTCAACCAGCGCATTCCAAAGCTGGTAATGGGATGTGGTACCTACGGCGATCCTTATTCCGTCACAAACGCGGCGGAGATGAATGCCATTGCCAACTACATTAATAACATGACGGCGCTTGACGGCTGGGAGGTCACCATTGTCGCCGACCAGGGTAGGCTCTGCACTCGCCGCAGCAGCGATCACTCGACCGACAATGAGGTTACGTACGTCTACAAGCAGGCGAACGGTACCGATAATAAATGGGAGAAGAAGACCGGAGACGCGTCGACCAATTCCCCGCAGACGCTGAGCGACGAAACCATGCACCGCTATATGCAGAGCGCGTATTACAGCATCGAGCCTACTGAGGGCAATACGATTACTCTCGACGGCGCATCGTTTGGCGGTTTTGGAAATAGGGCCAACCCGTTTAGGGGCGTCATCGTTGGCAACTTTGGCAGTGATAATAAAAACGCAACCATCAAGATAGAGAATAACGAGGGTTCGCTTCGCGGCCTTATTCCCTATAGTTACGGCAGCGTGGTGCGCGATCTGAATATTCGCTATGTGAACGCGTCGGCGACTATTACTTATTCTGCCAAGGATGCCGACGGCGTTCCGACGGCGTTTTTCGGTGGCGTTGTCGGCTGCATCCTTGGTGGCGATAACATTATCGATGGCGTGGTCGTTAATGGGACGACGGCCGAAAACCCTACAACGGGATTTACCGTCACGGGCGGTGGCGACAAGCCGCATCTTGTTCCCATTGGTGGCTACGTCGGTGCCATTGCGGGTGGCGGCGTGATTTTCCGCAATATGGACAAAAGCGGAAAATCTTCCTGGCGTGCTGGAACTGGTGACAAATCTCGTGGTCTGGGAAAGGGCAACTTTGATCTCTACAACAATCCCTACGTCGGTCGCGTGATTGATGGCTATGCCTTTAGCGAGGGCTGTAAGGTTGAAAACGGTAACGCTAACTACCAGATTAACGAGCTCACAAAAAAAGAACCCCCTGTGTCACCACCACGGGCACCGACAACAAGTACCTCGGCACTAACGCCGAGGCTCCTGTGACCATGGTGAAAAACGCCCAGGGCCTTTTGGTGCTCTCGGCCATCATCAGCTCGGGTGCGGGTGCTGGCGCGGCACATACCAACTACTCCAATAATGGCGTGTTCCGCGGTTCCAAGGCTTACTGGGGCAGCGATTCGCAAGACCCGGCGATATGCGGCTACCTGTTTGGCAACAAGGAATATGGCAAGGTACGGAATGCTAACTACGCAAATGTGGGCAAGCCTGAGAGTGCTGCCGGCGATTTCGAAATCGCCAAAAACGACGACCAGAAGGCCCCCGGCAAGCAGGGGTGGCACGGCCCGCTCGACCATGATGACGATGTAAATTCGCCCTACCTGGTGGCGTCCTACGCTGCCGACTACCAAACGGGCTATGTGTGCGCGTCGAAATCGATCGGCATGAGCTTGGAGTTCAAGCAGGGCGACACCTACGATATGACCGACTACGGCACGGGGTACGTGGGCCTAAACGGCCGCTACTATTCCAATGCCTGCAATTCGAACCAGCCGGGCACCGACCGCGACCGTATTACGCCGCACGTAGCCACGATCGACGGTAACGGCGCCACCATCACGGTGGGTACCGAAGGCACCGCCTACGGCGTCGTCGAATACGCCGACGACGACTATAAGGTCTCGGGCGTGGGTGGTCTATTCAGCACCGTGATGTTCACCTCCACCAATGTGGGGCAGAGCGTCACCGCGAACGACGGCGCGCAGGTCAAAGACCTCACCTTTAGCAACTGCAACGTAGCGCTCACCTATATCGACACCAACGGCGAAGCCAAACCAGGAGAGGCGCCGAACGACCTTACCGGTGCCGGCCTTTTGGCGGGTGCAACGGCCAACTACGACGACGGCACGTGCGGCATCTACCGCAACGTGCAGATGAAGAACTGCACCGTGTCGGGCGCAAAGAGCGTAGGAGGGCTTCTTGGCAGCTCGGGCCGCGCCAGACGAACTACGAGCGAAGACAGAACCTATATGGTCGAGTTCGGGGACGGGTGGGGCCCCGCGTATCTCTATGACTGCTCATACACTGGCCTTAACGTCACGGGCGAGAAGAATGTCGGTGGCTATGTGGGTACGGTCGCCTCGGCGTGCGGTGTGTGGACAACCGCAGGCACATGGGTGAGCGAAAGGACCGTTGGCAAAAACTCGACCATAACTGCCACAGGGACAGTGCCCTACGTGGGCGGCGTGCTCGGCTATGTCGAAAGAAGCGATATCTCGGTCAACACCAACATCGGCACCACCACAGCGGCCCAGTCGTCGTGCACGGCAGTCATCTCTGGGGTAAACGTGCTAGCCACCGGGTCGAACTCCGATGACCATATGGGCGCCGGCGGCGTGGTCGGACGCGCCCGTGGCGGCGTTATTTCTATGAGCAACGTGCGCATTGATGGCGGAAACGGCACCGAGAACGCCGTCATCGGCGATAAGGCCGGAACGAACAATAGCATCTACAATGCGGGCGGCCTGATTGGTGAGGTTACGAGTAGCGGTAGCCCCAACAAGTACTGGTTCGACGACTGCAGTGTCAAGAATGTCAGCATCGCCGGCACCGGCAAATGCTCGGGCGGGCTTATCGGCTACTTCTTCAGCAATGTGAATATAGCCTGCAACAACATCGCGATCGAGAACGCTACGATTAAGGGTAACTGGAGCGGCGGTCTGCTGGGCGCGAATAACGCGAGTAACAGCGGATCCGTCGTCATTGACGTTACCAACACAAAGGTATCCAACACCACGTTTAGCGAAAGGTCCAACGGCGGCATTATGGGCGACGGGCGCGGCCAGTTCCATCTGTTAAACGTGCTCATGGACAGCAATAGCTACAATGCGGGCAAAACCCAGGGCGTACTCTTGGGCGAGGTTGACACGGGGGATGGTAAGTACAGCCTTTCCGCAGCGGGCGTGGAAGTAAAGCCCGGTAGTGGCAAGACCACGAGCGACCTGCCGCCGATGGTTTACACGACCAATACGAATACGGCTGCTGTTAACGAGAAAACTTATATTGCCTTCGGCGACTACAACGGCACGGCTGCCGCGCCCAACGAGAACAAAACGCTTTACGGCGCAGGCGATACTGCTACCACGGCAACGAGTCCGTACGTGACCACGAGGCCCGTGAGCACGCTGGCGGTGCGTGCCTCCGACGGCGACACCACCGACCGCTACCTGTTTGGCGACGGCGCCGCCATTGACACCGCGACGACCATCCAAAGCCAAGCGGGTGCCCGCGTTCCCGGCCGCTACACCTACACCAACATCGCCGGCATCAATGATGCCGGCGCATACCAAAACACGAGCACCTATAGCGCGGACAGCTCGCGTAGCACCTATAACGCTAACAACATTACTTCGGGCAAGAAGGCCAAAACTGACTTCCCCGTGCTCGTGATTCCGGGCAACGATACCACGACGGTGGAGAGCTACCTGAACATCGTGACCAATGGCGGCTTCTCCGATGCCCGCCGCCTCAACGGCAGCACCGCGCATGTGACCGCCACCGCCGAGGTCTTCTCGCTCGCCGATAACGGCACCTTCGTCAAGGACGTAGCCGCCTCGCAAGCGCCCACGCTCAAGGTGCTCAACAATGGCACGAGCTCTATGGCATTCCGCGCGAGCACCGACTGGGACAATGAGCAGGGGCGCTTCACGCTGCTTACGGTCACCTTTAGCGAGGCCGGCCAGAGCTACCGTGTACAGGTACCCATCATCGTCAAGCGCATGCTCGAGATCGACTTTACCGCCACCTACTCCGAAGGTGCGAACTTCAAGGCTGCCGACTATGCGACAAAATACGACAAGCACGTACTTGTGAGCAGCGGCGACACCATGACCGGCTACCTTACCTGGACCTATGGCAGCGCTCGGGGCAAGCCGGTCGATTACGGCTGGAACACGCTGCTCGAAGCCGGCGGCTCTATGGGTCCGCTCAACAAGAGCATTACCTTCGGTGCCACGCTGCCCGAGGGTACACAGCTCACACTCGTGGACACGGCCAACAACAGCCGCGAATATCACTACACGGTGGGCACGGGTGGCGCGACGTCAGTCAAGCTCACCGAGTTTGTGGACGCTGGCAACAAGGCTTACTACACCGAACCGTGGCTGAGCGAAATCGTGGGCGTGAAGGCCGATGAGGCCAAGGAGGACAAGGACGGCGCTTGGGTCAAGCTCGCCGATGACGAGGTCAAGGACAAGAGCCAGGCCGAACTCGCGAAGATGGCTGGCGCCAAGGTCGATGGCGCGTACTACCGCGCGCGCACTTCTTCCGACGCGACGGGCACGTTCTATACCCTCTCCGTTGATAAGGAAGAGCCCAAGAGCGAAAACTTCTACTTGGTGGTGCGCACGCCGGCGGGGTCCGCGGGCGTCAACGGCTACACCGCCACCACGGTGGACACGAGCCTCAACGAGCACATCAACTACCTGCTGCGAGGCAAGAAAGCAGCCGACGGCAAGGCTGCCGAGGATGGGCACCAGAATACGCCCTCGACCTACAGCGTGGCATCAAACTACACGCACGGCCTCATCGATAACAACAAGAACGGCATCAAACAGATGGAGCTTAACGATGTCACCTATCCGCTTACCATGAAGGTAAGCGACACCGTGAAGTTCGACTCGAACCAGCAATACACAAGCTCCGACGCGCTGTACTACCAGCTGGATTCTTCGCTCGTGAACTACGGGAAGAACGGTAGTGCTGCGGGTGCGCATGGCTACCCGACTGGAACCCAGGGCACGTATTCGTTCTACGTGACAGTGGGGGGCAAGTACTACGCCCCGCATGCCTCAACCGTGAACGGCAAGACGAAGTGGACATGGGGGGAGGCCACCGCTGAAGATCATCGCGCCGCTACGGGTGTATGGACCGCGGACGGTACGGACATGAAATTGACGCTGGCCGACGCAGGTCTTGGGGCAATTGATCTTTCCGGCATTCGCGAAATCGCTAAGAACCATGGCAGCGAGTTCACCATCACCATGGAGGCGAATCTCGCCATGACGGAGCCTGCGTGCCAGGCTGGTATTATCGCTTCGCAGAATGGCGGCACAGATAAGTACACAAAGCCCAACTACCGTGCGTGCCTCTCTACGAATGATGAAACGCTCAGCACCAGTAGCAACTCGGCATACATCGACGGCAAAGCTGGATACTACCGCATGGACGTGGGCTCCTCGACTATTGCGCTCGAGGCTTCAAAGAAGTCGCAGCTGGGCATCAACATCGATGACCTCAAGTCCGCCGACGGCGAGATCGCTCTGGTGGGAACGTATGATTTGTCCAAGCTCGCGGGTGCCGAGGCCATGATCTCCAATGCCAGCACGGTGACGTACACGCTGAGCTTGCAGAAGCGCCGCCAAGATGATGGTCGTTATGATGCGGTCGACAACATCTCAAGCTACATTACGGTGCTCGGTAGCGACAAGTTGGCTAACGGCTCTTTGAGCGCCGATGGCAAGAACTACGTATTTACTGATAGCAAGGGGGCTGGCGGCGCGTTCGCCACGCGCGACGGCAACAGCCTTGCCTTTAAGCATGCTTTCCGCGTTAAGGTGAACACGGATGTTGAGGGCAAGGACCAAACTTATGCCAACTACCGCTTGGTGCTTACGGCCCATATGTTCGGTGGCGGTGTCAACGACACGCCGGTTAACGTCAGCAACCTCGCCGGCTATGCGAACTCTGACTACGTGACGTACACGCTGGCGCGCATCAACACCAAGGGCATTCCCCACGAGACGAAAACCAACTAGCCACGCGAGGGGCGGCAACCACCCGGTTGCCGCCCTTTTTTCTTGTTCGCCTGACCCGCTGCTGTCCCAGCTACCCACCAACTTTCCAGCTTTCCACCCAACTTACCACCTAAGGTGGAAAGCTGGTAGGTTAGCTGGAAAGCTGGTAAGTTAGGTGGAAAGCTGGAAAGTTAAGTGGAAAGTTGGGAAGCAAGTGGAAAGCTGACATGTTAGGTGCGGACTGACGAGGGGTTAATAATTGCACAAACCATACCAGCCAAACAAAAAGATACCAATCTGGTTGGCAAAACACCGTCAATGAGCCGCGAGCCAACTAGCTGCGTAAATAAAACCTAAAGAACTGTTGCAAATGAATGGCAAATACCCAGATGCCGCCGTTGCGATTTTCAATTAACTGTTACGCGGGAACAGCAAAATGCTACTATCTAACAAGCACGTAAGAAAGCAAATAAACGGTTAAGGCTAAGAAGTGGCAGGTATGTCGGAAGCAACTAGGACTCGCACGCATGCGCCCGAGGTTAGGCAGCGCGCCGTCGAGATCCTCCAAGAGGGGGTCGGTCACCGCGCCCTCGCTGCAAAGCTTGGCATTCCCCAGGCCACGGCTCGTCAGTGGGCCCGCGCATATGCCGTGGGCGGTGCCGACGCCGTGCTCAACGCGGGCGCTCGTCATCACACCTATTCGTACGACGTAAAGCTCGCCGTGGTTAAGGACCGTTTGGAAAACGGCCTGACGGTTCGCGAGGCAATGATCAAGCACAAGATTCCCAGCGAGTCTTCAGTCAAGGCTTGGTGCCGCCAGTATCGCGAGAGCGGTGAGTCCGCGCTGGTCGATAAGCCGCGCGGCCGCAAGCCGCGCGTTAAAAAGGCGGAATAGTGAACGGGATGGTGCGCCCAGAGGGGCGCATTTTTCTTGCCGCCCCACTGCTCCAAAGCGGACGTGCCCTTACCCCGTACGCCTAAAACTCCCCAGTTGACCGAAAACCTGCTGCCGCTACTCCTCAATTGAGCTATAACGTTAAACAATTGCAGCGTTTTTGCATGGGGGAGTGATGGTATGACGCTACTGTATTTCCTTACCCTGTTTCCGCTGGTGCCGGCGCTGGGCATGCTGCTCGCGCGCGGTGACCGCGCCCGCGATGCGGTGGGGCTCATAGGTTCCGGCGTTATTATGGCGGTGACAGTTGTAGTCGCCGTCATGTTTTTTGGCACGGGTCCGCAGAGCTTTGAGGTTGCCCCCGGCACCTCGCATGTGCTCTCGATCATCAGCTCCGTCATCGACGTGATCCTGTGCGCCGTCATCCTGTACAACGCGTACAAATATAGGAACGCGCTCACCACGGTGCTCGGCATAGTCCAGTTGATGGGCTCGCTCACCTTTGCTGCCATGACGCTGCCCGCGGCCGAAGCCGTCACGGCGACGCCGCTCTACCTAGACTACATGAGCGTGATCATGGTGCTCGCCGTCGGCATCGTCGGCAGCTTGATTTGCGTGTACGCCTTGGGTTATATGAAGGACTTCCAGGCCCATGACGAGCACGAGGCCGCGCTGCGCGGGCAGACCGCGCCCGACCGTCGCCCGCAGTTCCTGGCGCTTATGTTCCTGTTCCTCTCGGCCATGTTCGTCATCGTGACGAGCGACAACCTGGAGTGGCTGTTCTGCGGCTGGGAAATCACCACCGTGTGCTCGTTCCTCATGATTGGCTACACGCGCACGCCCGAGGCCATCAAGAACGCCTTCACCCAGATCATCCTCAACATGCTGGGCGGTATCGCGTTTTTGGCCGGACTCATGTACCTGCACGTTAACGGCATGCCGCTGACCATCTCGGGCATGATCGAGCTTTCCGGCGCCGGTACCGCGCAATCCGCGCTGCTGGTGATGCCGGTCGTTCTGCTGTCGCTCGCCGCGCTCACCAAGGCCGCGCAGATGCCGTTCCACACCTGGCTGCTCGGCGCCATGGTTGCCCCCACGCCCACGAGCGCCCTGCTGCACTCGTCAACCATGGTCAAAGCCGGCGTGTTCCTAATGGTCAAGCTGAGCCCGCTCTATGCCATCTATCCCGTGACCGGCTTTATGGTCACGAGTGTGGGTGCCATCACGTTTTTGCTCGCCGCCCTCATGGCCATCTCGCAGAGCAACGCCAAACGCGTGCTCGCGTATTCCACCATTTCCAACCTGGGCCTCATCAGTGCCTGCCTGGGTGTCGGCGCGCCCGAGGCCGTGTGGGCCGCCATCTTCCTGATCCTGTTCCACACGGTGGCAAAGTCGCTGCTGTTCCTGTGCGTGGGCACGGCCGAGCATCATATCGGCAGCCGCAATATCGAGGACATGGACGGTATGTTCAGCCGTATGCCGCACCTGACGCGCTTGATGATGCTGGGCATCATGGGCATGTTTGTGGCGCCGTTTGGCATGCTCGTGTCCAAGTGGGGCGCTCTGGTGGCGTTTGCGCAGACCGGCAATGTGCTCATGATCATGGTGCTTGCCTTTGGCTCGGCTGCGACGTTTTACTTCTGGGGCAAGTGGCTTGCCAAGCTTTCGGGCGTCGACCCCACGGCTCAAAACGTTGAGGTCAATGTCCATAAGACCGAATGGATGGCCCTCAGCACCATCGCCGCGCTGCTGATTCTGTGCTGCGTGGCGTTCCCGGTTATCTCGAGCGGCCTGGTGTCGCCTTACTTGGCCATGGTGTTTGGCCGCGTGCCGTACGTTATTGGCAAGGACGCCATGTATCTGATGGTGGTTATCGTGGCGTTTATCGCCGTGGTGCTGCTGACGTCATTCCGCGTGAGCAACAAACCGCACGTAAACGTATATCTTTCGGGTGTGGGAACCGACAAATATCGCCATTTCCGCGGTTCGATGGGTCGCGAGGTAAAGGCCGAAAAGCGCAATTGGTACTCGGAGGACGCCCTTGGCGAGAAGCGTATTGGCCCCGCGGGTAGCGTCGTGTGCTGCAGCATTATCTTGTTTGCGCTGCTGTGTTGCGCGTGGATTGGACCCGAGCGGCTTGCCATGAGCGCGCCCTCGGTGCTGCGCGGCAAGTATTTCGAAGGTTCGGGCGTCGTGGGCATTTTTATTGGTACCGTGGCGTTTGCCTTGATTGCGCCGCTTGTGGGCGGCCTGATCGACGGCATCGACCGCAAGCTGTCCGCTCGCATGCAGGGCCGCGTGGGTCCGCGCCTGCTGCAACCCTTCTACGATGTGGCCAAGCTCCTGCACAAGGCCCCCGCCAGCGTAAACACCATGGACGATACCTATATGGCGTGCGCGCTCATCTTTACCGTGGTGGGCGGCGGCATCTTTGTGTCGGGCTCCAACACGTTGCTGTGCGCCTTTATGGTGACGCTCGCCGCGATCTTTGTGGTGCTGGCATCTGCCTCGACGCAAAGCCCGTTTGCCCAGGTCGGCGCCGACCGCGAGTTGCTGCAGGTTATGAGTTACGAGCCCGCCGTTCTGCTGATGAGCGTGGGCCTGTATCTTGCCACCGATAGCTTCGATTCCATTGCCGTGACGGGGCAGTCGGCCCCCATCATCGTGTACAGCGCGCCCATTTTCCTCGCGCTGCTCGCGGTGCTTACCATCAAGCTGCGCAAGTCACCGTTCGATCTTTCGTACTCGCATCACGCGCATCAGGAGATTGTCCAGGGCGTCGCCACCGAGATGAGCGGCGGCACGCTGGCCAAGATGACCCTTATGCACTGGTGCGAGACCGTGCTGTTTTTGATGTGGGTGGGCATGTTCTTTGTTTGGGACAACCCGGTGAGCTGGGTCGTAGCCCTGGTCGTGATGGCCGCGACGTACTTTGTCGAGGTGCTGATCGACAACACCTTCGCACGCAGCACCTGGCGCAGCTGCTTTAGGCTCGGATGGGGCGTGGCGCTGGTGTTTGGCCTGCTCAACCTTATGCCCATCCTCGTCGACGTGTTTATTTAGGAGGCGGCATCCATGGATCATAAAATGTCGCGCTCGCCGTGGGTTATTCATTACGACGGCTCGAGCTGCAACGGATGCGATATCGAGGTGCTGGCCTCGCTCACGCCGCTGTTCGATGCGGAGCGCTTTGGCGTGGTCAACACCGGCAACCCCAAGCATGCGGACATCTTTTTGGTGACGGGGTCGGTCAATGCCCAGAACCTGCCCGTCGTGCGCCAGATCTACAACCAGATGCTCGAGCCCAAGTGTGTGGTGGCCTGCGGTATCTGCGCGTGTTCGGGCGGCGTGTTCCGCGATGCCTATAACGTGATCGGCGGCGTGGACCGCGCGATTCCCGTGGACGTGTACGCGCCCGGGTGCGCCATTCGCCCCGAGACCGTGATCGATGCCATCGTGGAGGCGTGCGGCATCCTGGACCAGAAGGAGGCCGTGATGCGCGCCGGCGGCGATCCGCTTACCGTGGGCGGCGCCGCGACCTGGGACGGTGGCGTTGAGCTGGGCGAGGACGGGTTTGTGGCTGCGGGGGCCGGGACTGATGGTGCCGGTGACGGCGTCGAGGCCAACGTGTCCACCAGGTCCGCCGCACCCGCCGCTGGCGACGCGCCCGCTGAGACGCCCGTCGCTGCAAAGGAGGCCGAGTAATGCAAAAGGCTATCTATACCACCGTCGGGATCGATGAGCTCCTGTCGCATGTCCAGGCGCTCAAGGGCGTCGGCGCGCGCTTTGTGCAAATGCACGCCGAGCGCTGTGTGGACGACGGCACGTATCGCCTGGTCTATACGTTTATCAACGTCCGCGCTGCGCAAGAGCAGATCGCTCGGGATGGCAGCCATGCGATCGAGAACCTGGTGGTCGAGGGTATCGACCAGTACCAGGAGATTCCGTCCATCAGCTCGTATTATCCGGCGGTATTCCCGTTTGAGAACGAGGCGCACGACCTGTTTGGGCTTGCCATCACCGACATGCAGATCGACTTTAAGGGCTTTTTCTACCAGGTCTCGACTGCCGAGCCCATGAGCGTTATCACGCCCGAGGTGAAGGCCGCACGCGAGAAGGCCATGAAGGTCCGCGCGGCTGCCGAGGCCAAGGCGCGCAAGGCCGCGGCCGAGAAGGCCGCCGCGGCTGCGGCTGCTGCAGGGGAGGGCGCTGCGGGCGCCGGCGATGCCGCAGGCGCCGCTGCTCAGCCCGCTGCGGCTGCCGGCTCCGATACTCAACACGATGAAGCTGCTGCGAAGGCCGCGCTCAAGGCCGCCGAGCTGGAGGCAAAGCTCGCCGCCATGGATCCCGAGAAAGCGGCCAAGGTCCGCGCGGCGCTTGCCGCCAAGGCCGCCCGCGACAAGCAGAAAAAGGAGGCGTAAGGTCCATGGCACATCGCTCCGTTATTCCGTTTGGCCCGCAACACCCGGTGCTGCCCGAGCCGCTTCATCTGGACCTGGTGATCGAGGACGACCGCGTCATCGAGGCAATTCCGCAGATCGGCTTTGTGCACCGCGGACTCGAGAAGCTCACCGAAAAGCGCGACATGCACCAGTTTGGCTACATCGCCGAGCGCATCTGCGGCATCTGCGCCGTGGGCCACAGCTATGGCTATGCCAGCGCCTGCGAGCGCATGCTCGACATCGAGGTGCCCGGCCGCGCGCAGTATATCCGCACCATTTTGCACGAGCTTTCGCGCATCCACTCGCATCTGCTGTGGCTGGGCCTGCTCGCCGATGCCTTTGGCTTCGAGGCGCTGTTCTATCGTTCGTGGACGCTGCGCGAGCAGATTCTCAAGATCTTCGAGAGCACGTGCGGTGGTCGCGTGATTCTGTCGATCAACGAGATCGGCGGCCTTAAGCACGACATTGAGGACTCCGAGCTGGCGGGTATTGTCCAGACGCTCGATGCCATGCGTCCCGACTACGAGGCCCTGGTGCATACGTTTTTGGACGACAATAGCTGCGGCGAGCGCCTGCATGGCGTGGGCGTGATCAGCAAGAAGGACGCGCTGAATCTGTCGATGGTCGGCCCGTTCGGTCGCGCCTCGGGCGTGGATTACGACGTGCGCATGTTTGGCGACGGTGCCTATGCAGGCCTGGCAGCATTTGAGCCCATCGTTGCTACCGACGGCGACTGCTATGCCCGCTGCCAGGTGCGTTGTGCCGAGGTCACGCAGGCCATGGACATCATCAAGGAGCTTGTGGGCAAGATCCCGCACGACGGTATCGGCGGGCGCACCAAGCTCACACCGGCCGACGGCGCGCGCGGCGAGGTTGTGATTGAGCAGCCGCGCGGCGAGGCGTACTACTATGTGCGCGGTAACGGCACCAAGAATCTGGACCGTTTTCGCGTGCGCACGCCGACGTCGCAAAATCTGGCGGGTCTGACGCATGCGTTGCAGGGCGTGCTCCTTGCCAACGTTCCTATGATTATCCTGACCATCGACCCCTGCATTAGCTGCACGGAAAGGTAGGCGCGGCATGAGTTTACTGACATTTGCCAAGACGGCCTTGGGCTCTATGGTCAAGCAGCCGGTCACGGTGTGCTATCCGCAGGAAAAGCTCGCGGCACCCGAGCGCCTGCGCGGGCATATCGTCAACGACATGGACGTGTGCATTTGCTGCGGCATGTGCGCTCGTCGCTGCCCGGCGGGCGCTCTCGCGGTCGATCGCAAGGGCGGTACCTGGTCGATCGACCCGTATGCCTGTGTGGTGTGCGGCGAGTGCATCGAAAGCTGTCCCAAACACTGCCTGACTATGGACACCGCCCGCACCCCAGTCGCAGCGAACAAGACTCCCACGGTAGAAACTAAGTCGGAGTAGCGCTGGAATAGAGCTGGAATAGGGGCCGGTGGGGCAAAATTGCCCCACCGGCCCCGCGCGTGAACGCGCGGTTATGCTGCTGCGAACAAAACTATGCCGGATTACGGGGCTGGATTGCGAACCTCCGACCATATCGAAAACCACGAAATTAAAACTGCAGGTAGACGAACCGTCATTTTGCAGAAAACGCGGGTATGGATGAGGGCCCCGACTTTAGCCCCGTAATCCGGCATAGTTTTGAAATGCCACCATATCAGTACCAGCCCCTGATTTCCCGTGGACAGAGGGAAACGGATCATTTTGGTCCCGCGAGGTTTGTGGAGGTGCTCGTGCAGGGCCGCCCGAGCAAAACTATGTCGGTTTACTACGATGAACTCGACATTCCCGACCATGACTGCATTTTTCTAAATATTGCAAGCGTTCTACCTGCGGTTTTGCAAGCGCGCAATTTACCGTGGTCGAAGGTGGGCGATTCATCGTAGTAAACCGGCATAGTTTTGAAATGGCATTAAAGCGGTAGCAGCCATTTTGCTATGCCGGGGTGGTCGGCCGTTGGGTAATTACCCTCGCAGGTAGGCAATGGCGATCTGTGTGCGGTTGCGTAGGCCCATTTTGGCAAGGATCGAGCTGATGTGGTTGCGCACGGTGCCTTCGCCCATGTATGCCGTGGCTGCAATCTCCTTGTTGTCGAGGCCACGGGCGATGAGCTCGGCGACTTCGAACTCGCGGTCGGTCAGGCTGGCAAAGGCGGCGGGCCGGCGGGGCGTGCTGGCATCGGCGCCTGTCCCGTCAAAATCGATGTCCTCGATCGCCTTACCCTCGAGCACGCGTTTGCCGTCCATGACCTGCGCCAGCGCTGGCGGAATGGCGGCGACATCGGTCTTGATCAGGTAACCGCGGGCGCCCAGCTTGAGCGCCGACACAATGTATTCGTCATCCGAGAACGTCGTCAGAAACACCACGCGCGCCGCAGGGTCGCGCTCAAGGATCTCGCGTGCGGCCGAAAGTCCGTCGCGCCCCGGCATCTGGATGTCGAGCAGTGCGATATCGGGCGCGTGTTCGGCATAGAGCGAAACCGCATCGTTGCCGTTGGCGCCGGTGCCCACTACCTCGATCTGCGGCTGGGCGCCCAGGATAATCTTGAGCGAATCGACCACCAAGCGGTCGTCGTCGACAACGATGAGCCTCATCAGTCCTCATCTCCTTGCTGTTTGGGAACGGTGGCAAACACGCGCCAGCCGCCGGCGCCGGCACGCGGGCCGGCGGTGAAGGTGCCGCCAAGCGCCTCGATGCGCTCGCGCATGGAGGCAAGCCCCATGCCCTCCGCGGCGCCGCGTATGCTTGCTTGGACCCCGCCCGTGCCATCGTCGGTAACGATGAGCTGATAAAACGACGGATGCTCCATGCACCGTACGGTGACAGCATGGGCGAAAGCGTGGCGCATGGTGTTGGAGAGCGCCTCGCGCAGGACCGCCGCAAAGCAGTTGGCGACGTTTGCGGGCGCATGTTCGGCCAAAACTTCAAGCTCAATCTGCGGGCCGCCGTCCGAGCGCGCGCCTTCAACAATACGTTCGAGCTGCACGGAAAGGTCGACGGCGTTGTCGTTGAGCGCGTGGACGCTGGCGCGCACAAGCTGGAGCGCCTCGTCAACCGTGCGTTTGACGTCGGCGAAATCGGCGGCGACGCCGGGCTCGTCGGCATGGACTACGCGCAAGGCTTCGGCTTGCAGTGAGGCGCGCGTGAGCTGGTGGCCCACGTTATCGTGGATCTCGCGCGCGATGCGGGCGCGTTCGGCGAGCGTCGCGAGCTCGACTTCGTAGTCCTGGCGGTCGGCAAGATCGCGGTTGCGTGCTTCGAGCGCCAGAGCACGTTCCTGCAGCTCGTCGCGGGTGCGGTGCATGCGCCGCTGCTCGTGCTCCAACTGGGCGGTACGTAGCGATAGCAAGGTGGCGGCAACCGAAAGGATGGCGGTCAGCAGGAGCGTTCGGGCGGTGAGCTCGTCGGCGCGAAGGTCCGCGACGAGCGCAAAGGTAAAGACGGAGCCAATGCTCAGTGCGATCCAGGCACGCTCACGGTGCACGCGTCGTGCGATGTCATAGAGGGCGAGAGGTGCAAACGGCACAAACGGCGGCACGAAGACGGCCGCGATGATGTAAGCGCAGCTCGCGGCCTCGCTTGTGCGGCGCGTGCGTTCCTTCTGCGCGAGCTCGGCCAGCGAGGTGGCAATAACGCCAAGGCAAAACGCCGCGACCAGGCGAGCGTCCACAGCAAGACCCATAGCGGCCGCAATACAGCACGCCAGCACGATCGATTTGTCGAAAAGCCTGTTCATACGGGTATTGTACGCGAAGCCGCGCGTGGTGGAGGGGCCGCCTGCGCAACCGTGACATTCCTCCCGCGCGGCAAAACGGGGGCGTCGGCGGGCCGCACGGCCAAGCCCCGCACTCGTGACAAAGCTCACTGGCGCGCGCCGGCGGCTCCTGCGATGATGCAATCGTACCGGGCCGCAATCAACAGGAGGGCCGCCTCATGACAGACATCGTCCACGTCGAAAACCTCGTCAAGCGCTACGACGACCTTATCGCGCTCGACCACTTTAGCCTGAGCATCGCCCCCGGCGAGATCTTTGGCCTGCTGGGCCCCAACGGCTCGGGCAAGACCACGTCCATCAACTGCATTTTGCAGCTGCTTGCCTACGACAAAGGCACCATCGAGCTGTTCGGCGAACCCATGACGCCCGCCCGCTATGACCTCAAGCGCCGCATCGGCGTGGTGCCGCAGCAGGTGGCGGTGTTTGACGAGCTCACGGTGCGCGAGAACATCGACTATTTCTGCAGTCTCTACGTTAACGATCGCAAGCGTCGCCGTGCGCTGGTGGACGAGGCGATTGACTTTGTCGGGCTGGGTGACTTTACCAAGTTCCGCCCCGGCAAGCTCTCGGGCGGCCTGGCGCGTCGCCTCAACATCGCCTGCGGCATCGCGCACAAGCCCGAGCTCATCTTTTTTGACGAGCCCACGGTGGCGGTCGACCCGCAGAGCCGCAACGCCATCCTGGAGGGCATCTGCCGCCTGCGCGACGAGGGCGCCACGGTGGTGTATACCAGCCATTACATGGAGGAAGTCGAGCAGATTTGCAGCCGCATCATGATCATGGACGGCGGGCGCGTGCTGGCGCAGGGCACTAACGACGAGCTCAAGCGCATGATTCAGATGGGCGAGCGCGTGACGGTCGAGGTCGGCGCCGTCGAGTCGGCCACGGTCGAGCGGCTGCGCGCCCTCGAGCACGTGCTTTCAGTCGAGCTGTCCGGCGGCGAGCTCGTCTGCACCTGCGAAGCGAGCCCGCATAACCTGGTCGACATCCTCGACACGCTGCGCGCCGCCGACGTGGCGCTCGGCCGCGTGTGGAGCGAGCCGCCGACCCTCAACGACGTGTTCCTCGAGATCACCGGCCGCGAGCTGCGCGACTAGGGGGCAGCCATGTTCAACACCATCATCACCACGGTCAAGACGCTGCTGCGCCGGCCGAGCACGTGGGTTTGGGGCGCTCTCTTTCCCATCGCGCTTTCCACGATGTTCATGTTTATGTTTGCGAACCTCAGCTCCGACGGCACGGTCGATCCGGTGCCGGTTGCCATCGTGGCGGACGAGGCCTGGGACGCCTCGACCTTTAAGAACGTGGCGGCTTCGCTTGCCAAGGAAGGCGACGACCAACTGCTCGAGATCCACGAGTGCGACGACGCAGCCGACGCGAGCCGTGCGCTTAAGGCCGGCGAGGTCGCGGGCATCTATACGGTCGACGACGCGGGCACGCCCAAACTCACGCTGCTATCGAGTTATGACGGCTCGCGTGCGTCGTCGGTGCTCACCGATCGCAGCATCCTGGAGACGGTGGCAAGCTCGTATACACAAAATGCCGAGCTCATGTCCCAAATTGCCCAGGACAACCCAGCGGCGCTCGCCGACCCGGAGGCGGTTGCGCGCGCCCTGTCGCTCGAGGGCGGCACCCGTCGCGTGAGCCTGACGCGTACCACGCCCGATGGCACGGTCATCTACTACTATGCGCTCTTTGGTCTGGTGGCGATGATGTCTGCCGAGTTTGCCGCCTTGAGCGTCGTCGATCTGCAGCCCAATCTGTCCGGCCTTGGCGCACGTCGCTGCGTGGGTGGTCTTTCCAAAACGGCGTCACTGGCCGGTATCTTTGTGGGCTCGTGGCTGGTCTCCTTTGCCTCGATGGCGATTGCGATCGGCTACGTGCGCCTAGTCGTGGGCATCGACTTTGGCGGGCGCGAGGGACTGTGTTTGGTGGGCGGCGCCGCTTCCGCGCTTGCCGCCACGGGCTTGGGACTCTTTGTGGGCACGCTTCCCGTTAAGGGCGGCAAGGCGTCCAAGTCGGGCATCCTCACGGGCTTTGCCACCACGTGCGCCCTGTTCGCCGGCCTCTACGGCGAGCCGGCGATGGCGCTTGCCGACGACGTCGCCCGCGCCTGCCCGGCCGAGTGCTGGCTCAACCCCGTCAAGCTCATCTGCGACATGTTCAACCGCCTGTATTTCTTTGAGGACCTGGGCCCCTTTGCCGTTCGCGCGGGCGCACTCGTCCTGATGGCCCTGGTGTTTGTCGCCGCCGCCACGCTGATCTTTGGAAGGAGCCGCTATGAGCACCTTTAAGACTGCGCTTCGCATGGCGCTCGCACACCCGCTCTATCTGCTTATCTATACGGTGTTCATCTCGCTCATGGGTGTGTTTATCGCGGCATCGGTGAGCTGGAACTCGTCGCAGCTCACCGAGTACAAGCCCTACGATGCCAACGTGATCGTGGTCGATCGCGACGACAGCGATCTTTCGCGTGCGCTTACCAAGCATCTGGGTTCGCGCTTTGAGCTGGTCACGGGCGTCGGCGACGGCACCTACGACCTCGCGGACGCGCTCTCCAAGAGCAACAGCGCCAAGGGCAGCGCCGACTGCGTGTTCTTTATCCCGGAGGGGTTTGAGGACGACCTCGTTGTAGCCGCCCGCGCGGGGGAGTCTCTGCCCAAGCTCGATGTGACCTACGGCGCCGGCACCATGGCGGCGGCGCTTTCGTCTGCCGAGGCCTCGCGCTGGATCTCGCTCGCGGGCGCTGCGGCGACACTTGAGCCAGCTGCTTCCGACGGCGATGTCGCCAAGGCCGCCGAGCATGCGGCCGCGAAGCGTGCCGAGGTCCAGATCGAGCAGGTCAAGGTCGACTCGACTGCCGCCGCCACGCTCGAGTCGTACTTCAACTTTGGCGCGTACGCGATTATCTCGTCGGTCATCGTGTCGGTGGGGCTGGTGTTCTCGGGCATGAACGAGCCCGAGCGCGTGCGTCGTATGGATGCCGGCCCAATCTCCGAGCGCCAACGTTCGCTTGCCGTGTTTGCCGCCGCCGCCGTGCTCACCGTCTGCATCTGGTTTGTGTCGAGCATGATGGGCGTCGTGGGCTTTGCCGGTGCGGTCGCCGAGGTCGGCGTGGGCCGTGTGTGTCTGGCGCTGGCGGCGACGTTTGCCCTGGCGTGCACGCCTCTGGCCGTTGGCTTTGCCCTTTCGAGCTTGGGCGCGCGCGAGGAGCTGCTCAATGGCGTGGGCAACTTACTCGGCATGCTCATGACGTTTTTGGGCGGCGCCTGGATGCCGCTGTCGCTCATGGGCTCGGCCGTGCAGACGGTGGCGCATTTTGTGCCGACATATTGGGTGAACGACGCGATCAGCAAGGCGCTCGCGTCGGACCTGACGTCTGCCGCGCTGGGCGACATTGTCTGCGACCTGGGCGTCACCGTGCTCTTCGCCGTGGCCATCGCCGCCGCAGGCCTCGCCCTCGCACGCGCTAAATCCCGCGCCTAGCCACCTAGTCATTTAAGAGCGTCCCCAATGACTAGTCTTGAAACAAATCCCCGCTCTCGCCCAAAAATAGTTCGCCATGGTTTACTATTACGTTCATAAAGTAGTACAAGGCTAACAATGGGGGATACCATGGCAACGCAGGAAGCCTACGTCCAGGTTAAGGATCTCAAAAAGCACTACGGCGATGGAGATGCATGCCTGACGGTGCTCGACGGCATCGACACGTCCATCAACCGCGGCGAGATCTGCGTCATGCTGGGGCCTTCGGGTTCGGGCAAGTCCACGTTTCTTAACCTGATTGGCGGCCTGGAGGACGCCGACGCCGGCTCTATTCTGGTGGATGGCTGCGACCTCACCGTGCTCAAGCCTACCGACTTGGGCGAATACCGACGCCGTGAGCTGGGCTTTGTCTTCCAGTTCTACAACCTGGTGCCCGATCTCACCATCAAGGAGAACATCGAGGTCACGGCGCACCTGTCCAAAAACCCGCTCAACATTGATGACCTGCTGCGTTCGCTGGGCCTCTACGAGCACCGCAACAAGTTCCCGCGCCAGGTCTCGGGCGGCCAGCAGCAGCGCTGCGCCATCGGCCGCGCACTCGTCAAAAACCCGGGCCTGCTGCTGTGCGATGAGCCCACGGGCGCGCTCGACTATAAGACGTCCAAGGAAATCTTGCAGCTCATGGAGGATGTAAACCGCACCTACGGCTGCACCATCATCATTGTCACCCACAATGCCGCCATCGCGCGCATGGCAAATCGCGTGCTGCGCCTGCGCGACGGGCGCATCGTCGAGGATGAGCTCAACGAGTCGCCCGTCGCGGCCGCCGAACTCGATTGGTAGGCGGCGCCATGACACCTCTCGCAAAACGTCTCCCGCGCGAGCTGCGCCGCAATATCGGCAAGTACCTGGGAATCTTTTTGCTTATGTGCGGAAGCATCGCTCTCACCTCGGGCTTTTTGCTCGCGGCCCACTCCATCGGTTGCCTTATCGACGACATGCGCAATGCGTACACGATTGAGGACGGCCGCGTGACCACCTCCTTCGAGGCTACCGACGATCAACTCAAGGCCGCCGAGGACGCGGCCGACGACGTCGGCGGCGTCACGCTCTACAAGAATTTCTCCATCGACGCCATCATAAAAAAGACCGCCGGCGACGACGGCACCAAGCGCACGCTGCGCACCTATGCGCACCGCACCAAGGTCGATATCGCGTCCTACTGTGAGGGCAAGGAGCCCAAGACGGATGACGAGGTGGCCATCGACCGTGTCTTTGCCACCAATAACAACCTGTCCGTGGGCGATAGAGTCGAGCTCGAGGGTCGCACCTACACCATCTGCGGCATCATGACCCAGCCCGATAGCCAGGCGCTGTTCCTCAACAATTCGGACTTTACGGTGAACACCATCACGTACGGCGTGGCCGAGGTCACCGACGCCGGCTTTGCCGCGCTTGAGGACGCCGGTGGCGCGCCTGCCTACACCTATTCCTTTATCTTTACCGATTGCGACCTCCCCACCGCGGATCGCATCGATGCGGAGCAGGATATGGTCGAGGCGCTGACCGATGCCGATGCACGCGTGGATGACCTCATCGACGCCGATTCCAACCAGGGCATTGGCTACGCACGCGACGACGTAGACGGCGACTCCATGATGTGGATGACGCTGCTCGACATCATCATCGTGATCATGGCGTTCGTCTTTGTGGTCCTTACCGACGCCACCATCGAGGAGGAGAGCGCCATCATCGGCACGCTGCTCGCCAGCGGCTATCGTCGACGCGAGATCGTGCTGCACTACCTCGCGCTTCCCGCCATCGTGGGCGTGGTCGCGGCGCTTTTGGGCACTGCGCTCGGCGTTGTGTTCTTTACCGAGCCCATGCGCAGCCTCTATTACGGTTCGTACAGCCTGCCGCCCTTCCAGGTGTACTGGAGCTGGGAGATCTTTGTGAAGTGCGCCGTGGTTCCCGCCGCCGCGCTCATCCTCATCACGCTGGTGGGTCTGCTTCGCAAAATGGGTAAGACGCCGCTGCAGTTTCTTCGCCACGAGGCGAGCGGCAAGTCTGGCACCAAGCGCGGCCTGCAGCTGTCGGAGCGCATGGGCTTTGTTTCCCGCTTCCGCCTGCGTATCTTCCTGCGCAACCTGGGCAACTTCGCCACGCTCTTCGTGGGCATCGCGTTTGCGTCGCTGCTACTGCTCTTTGGCCTGGCGATTCTGCCCACGATGACGCACTATGCGGACAACCTCGAGACAAGCCTGGTCGCCGAGCGCCAGTACACGCTCAAGGCGCCACTGGAGCTCGAGGGCACTGCCGAGGAGCGTGAGCAGTGGTCAGCACTCGAGCGCTTGCAGTCGGTTGACGGCGCGCTCCTCACCGCCGCCCAGGATGCCGATGACGAGCTTGACGACGCGGCCGATGCGGCGCAGGCGGCAGCCGATGCTGCGACCGCATCTCCGTCTGCCGAGAGCCTGACCGCAGCGCAGGACGCGCTTGCCAAGGTCCAGGACAAGAAAGATGCGCTCTACGCGCGCCTTGACGATCTTGCCGATGCCCTCGGCTGCGACCGTGACGAGGCTATCGACCTGATCGACAAGGCCTCTAAGATCGACACTGACAACGACGATATCCACCCGGTCAATACGACCGACAACGGCGCGGGCGCAATCGCGCAGGCCGAGAAATACGCCGTTTACCAGCTGCAATACGACCGCGGCTATGGTAATGGCGAGGAGACGATTTCCGTCTACGGCATTTCATCCGATTCGCGCTATTGGAAAGGGCTGGACGTCGGCGATGGGCGCATCGTCTTTGGCGGCGGTCTGCTCGATAAGTTTGGCTGGAGCGAGGGTCAGAAGGTCACGCTCGGCGACAAGTACGAGGGCGAGCATTATTCCCTTGAGTACGCGGGCAAGGACTGTGCCTGGGGCTCCAAGTCGGACATGAATATCTATATGAGTATCGACGACTTTAATGAGCTGTTCGACAACGACGCCGCCTACTTTAACGGCTATGTGAGCAACGAGAAGCTCGACCTCGACGCGCGCTACTTTGCCGGTGACACCACACCCGACGACATGCGCGCCGTGGGCGACCAGTTCATCGACATGATGAGCAAAATGATCGGAATGATGATCGGGCTCGCGGTGTTTATCTTCCTACTGTTTATGTATCTGCTGACCAAGGCTGTGATCGACCACAGCGCCCGTTCGATCAGCTACATGAAAGTCTTTGGCTATCGCGATAGCGAGATCTCGCATCTGTACATCCGCTCGATCACGCTGTGCGTGGTGGCGTCGCTCGTGTTGAGTCTGCCGGTCATTATCGGCTCGCTCACGGCCATCTTCCGCTCGATGCTGCTCGCCTACAACGGCAATATCGAGATCTACGTGCCCGCTTGGTCCATGGTTGCATGCGTCGGCATTGGCTTTGCGACCTACCTGGTCGTGGCGCTGCTACACACGCGCTCTATCAAGCGCGTCAGCCTGGCCGAGGCCCTTAAAGTCCAAGAGTAGTCGTTTAAGAACCTCCCCAACGACTAGGTTTCGCGCTTGACTTTGACCCTACTTTAACGGGTACCATCCTCTATGTCTGTAACGCCATATAGACCGAGGGGATAAATCTATGACCGCAACTGCACCCGCAGCACCCGCTAAGGTGTACTTCACCAACCTGCGCACGCATGCTCGCGAGAGCCAGCTCGACAAGCTCAAGCGCCTCATCCGTCATGCCGGAATTGAGCAGATCGACTTTGAGAACAAGTTCGTCGCCATCAAGATTCACTTTGGCGAGCTGGGCAATCTGAGCTTTTTGCGCCCCAACTACGCTCGCGCCGTCGTGGATGTCGTGAAGGAGCTGGGAGGCAAGCCCTTCCTCACCGACTGTAACACGCTCTACGTCGGTAGCCGCAAAAACGCGCTCGAGCACATCGATACCGCCTATCAGAACGGCTTTACCCCGTATGCCACGGGTTGCCAGATCATCATCGCCGACGGCCTCAAGGGCACCGACGAGGCGCTCGTCCCGGTCGAGGGCGGCGAGTACGTGCGCGAGGCCAAGATCGGTCGGGCACTCATGGATGCCGATATTGTGATCAGCCTCACGCACTTTAAAGGCCATGAGCAGGCCGGCTTTGGCGGCGCCATGAAGAACCTGGGCATGGGCGGCGGCAGCCGCGCCGGCAAGATGGAGCAGCATGCCGCCGGCAAGCCGAACGTCGCGACCGAGCACTGTATTGGCTGCCGTGCCTGCGAAAAGGTCTGTGCGCACAGCGCTATCTCGTTTGACGACACCCGTGAGCGCGAGCTCGCCAACGGCAACACCCGTACGGTTCACGTTGCCGCTATCGACCATGATCGCTGCGTGGGCTGCGGCCGCTGCATCGGCGTGTGCAACCAGGATTGCATCAAGCCCGGCTATGACGCCGCGGCCGATGTGCTCAACTGCAAGATCGCCGAGTACACCAAGGCCGTTGTCGACGGCCGCCCGAGCTTCCATATCTCGCTTGCCATGGATATTAGCCCCAACTGCGATTGCCATCCCGAAAACGACACGCCTATCGTCAACGATATCGGCATGTTCGCGAGCTTCGACCCGGTCGCCATCGACCAGGCCTGTGCCGATGCCGTCATGGCATCCGAGCCGCTGCCCAACACCGAGCTTACCGATAGCGCGGCCAAGATGGAGCACAACCACGAGCATCTGGAGGGCGATCAGGCCAAGGACCCCTTCTGCATCACGCATCCCGACACCGACTGGCGCACCTGCATCGCGCATGCCGAGAAGATCGGCCTGGGCACGAGCAAGTACGAGCTCATCGAGGTCAAGTAGCGCCTAGTTATTGGACAAATCAAGCGCTTTTCTGGCGCAAGTAGAGCAAAAGCCGCCCGTGGGCACAGCGCTCACGGGCGGCTTTTTGGAAGTATGCGGCAAATTTCGAGACCGCCGAGCACACGACGTTTTTTGGCAACAAAACCCCTGATAAATTGTTGGTAAAACTGTGGTCTGGTCGGCAGTTCCAGATTTTGCCGCATACTTCCGAAAATAGGGGGGTCAGATAAAGCCTCAGACGTTGCTATTCGCCTAAAAATACTCGTCGAGGAAGTTGTTGACTGTGTTCCAGTAGAGCTCGGGGTCAACTTGCGCACTCTTGGCGTGGGTGGCGCCATGGATGGTGAGCTTTTGCTTGACCTTGCTGGCGCACGCGTCGTAGTTTTGGTCGAGCATGCTGTACGGCACAAAGGTGTCCTGGTCGCCGTGGATAAACAGCATGGGAACCGTCGCGTGTTTGAGTTGCTCCACACTGCTCGCCTTATGAAAGTCGTAGCCCGCGCGCACCCTGCACACCAGGTTCGCCACATCGAGCAAGGGGAAGCTGGGCAGGCCGAACACGTCCTTGAGTTGCAGGGAAAACTCGTCCCAAACACTCGTATAACCACAGTCCTCGATAATGCATTTTACGTTTGCGGGTAGAGATTCCCCCGCGACGTTCATGGCAGTTGCTGCACCCATCGACTCGCCAAAGACCAGGATGCGCGCCTCGGGGTCAGCCTGAACGATCCGCCCAATCCATGCAACGACATCGAGCCGCTCGGGCCAGCCCATGCCGATATAGTCGCCGCCGGAGCGCTCGTGGGCGCGGGCGGCAGGCGCGAGCACGTTCATGCCGCGGTCGTGGAATCGCTTGACGTATCGGGCCATGCCGATGGGCTCGTTGGTATATCCATGCAGGCAGACGGCGTAATCGTGGGTGTTCTCCGAGGCGGCAAAAAACCAAGCGGCGAGCTCGGTTCCGTCATCTGCGGTGAGGCTGCTGCTCTTGCGGTTTTCTTTAAACCATGCCCGCGCCTCGGTGTCCTCGGCATCCGGCTGCTCGCCTTCTTTGTCGTTCTTGCTATCCTGCATCATCTTCATGGTGTACGGCGCTTGGGGATTCAGCGCGAAGTCAAACAGAAAGTTGCCGGCAAATCCGAGCAGCACAACGACAACCACCAGTGCAACGATGCCGGCCATCTTGAGCTTTCGATGGGAACGTGCGTTTTGAGCCATGCGGTATTCTCCTATAAGATGTTAATACGTCAACATTTAATGCAAGCGCATTATGGACGTTCGCCGTTGATGCGTCAACAGGCAAAGAATGGGTAAACAAAGGGTCACGTATGGTGCAAATTTCGCACGTACCTAGACGCTTTGATATAGTGTTGAGAACTCTTTACGTTGGAGGATGTAACCGGCATGTCCGATTCGAGCGACAGTTCTAAGCCGCGACCCAAGACCGCGGCCGTTCCACACTACACGGTGGGCGAGGAGATCATGAACTCCGTCACCCATGGTGTCGGCTGCCTGCTGGGTATCGCGGGTCTGGTGCTCCTGATCGTATTCGCCGCCCTTCGCGGCGGAGGCCCGGCCCACATGGCCGCGGCGATTGTCTACGGTGTCAGCATTATCCTCGAATACCTTGCCTCCACGCTCTACCATGCGATTCAGCCCGCGGGCGCCAAGCGCGTGTTCCGCATTATCGACCACGGCTGCATCTACCTGCTCATAGCCGGCAGCTATACGCCGTTTTGCCTCATCACGCTCGCAAACGACGGCGGCCCTGCGCTGTTCTTTGCCGTATGGGCCATCGCCATTATCGGCATCGCCCTCGAGTGCTTTATGCGTGAGCGTCAACCGCACTGGGTAAGCGGCCTGGTCTACCTGCTGATGGGCTGGCTCGTTGTCTTTAAGCTGCCCGAGCTCGTGTTGCTGCTCAACCCCGTGGCACTTGCCCTGCTCGCCGTCGGCGGCGTGTGCTACACCGCGGGCGTGCCGTTCTATGTCGCCAAAAACGTGCGCTATCTGCACAGCGTGTTTCACCTGTGGGTGCTCGCCGGCAGCATCTTCCAGTTCATGGCGGTGATCCTTTTCGTAATCTAGCGACCATGCCTGCGCGCCCGCGTCCTCGTTTGGGCGCCGGCGCAATTGCCGTATCCGTAATCAACGTTTTACCCTAACGTCCCGAATCTTGGAGGTTCGAGAAACTCCCGATGGACATAACCATCTCCCTTATCACCACCCTCGTTTTAACCCTCATCAACGGCTACTTCTCTATGTCCGAGATGGCGCTCACCACGGCAAAGCGCGCTGTGCTGGAGCACGAGGCCGAGGAAGGCGACAAACGCGCCGAGCGCGCCATTAAGCTGGCCGCCGATTCCGACCAGCTGCTCGCCACCATCCAGGTCGCCATCACGCTCGTGGGCTTTGCCTCATCCGCCGTCGCCTCGACGAGCCTGTCCGATCCGCTTGCCACGTGGCTCATGAGCTTTGGCATCGCGCCACTCTCTGCCATCGCGCGCGGCCTGGCGCCGGTCATCATCACCGTCGCCGTCGCCTTTGTGTCCATCGTGATTGGCGAGCTCGTGCCCAAGCGCATCGGCCTTGCCAACGCCGAGGGTGTATCCAAGCAGGTCGTGGGGCCGCTTTCGGTGTTTCAAAAGATCGCCCGTCCGCTCGTGTGGCTGACCGGTGCCTGCTCCGACGGCCTGGCCCGCATCCTGCGCATCAAGAGCGCCGATGACCGCCAGAACGTCTCGGAGGAAGAGATCAAGTACATGGTCTCGGAGCAGGACGACCTGCTCGACGAGGAAAAGCGCATGATCCACGAGATCTTCGACCTGGGCGACACCGTTGCCCGTGAGGTCATGGTGCCGCGCGTGGACACCACCATGTGCGAGGACGACGAGACGGTCGCCGACGTGCTGTCCGCCATGCGCCAGACCGGCTTTAGCCGCATCCCCGTCTATCACGAGGATCCCGACAACGTCGTGGGCATCGCGCACATCAAGGACCTGATCCAGCCTTCGCTCGACGGCAAGGGCGGCCAGCCCATCGCCGACTTTTTGCGCGACGCCACCTTTGTGCCCGACACCAAGGACATCCTGCCGCTGCTGTCCGAGATGCAGACCTCGCACGACCAGATCGTAGTGGTCGTGGACGAGTACGGTGGCACGGCCGGCATCATCACCATCGAGGACATCGTCGAGGAGATCGTGGGCGAGATCGAGGACGAGTTCGACCCCGACAACAAGTACCTCACGCGCCTTTCGCGCCGCGAGTGGCTCGTCGATGGGCGTTTTTCGTGCGATGACGCGATTGAGCTTGGTTGGCCGCTCGAGGAAAGCGATGATTATGAGACCATCGCCGGCTGGATTTTGGAGCTTTGCGACTCGGTGCCCGACATCGGAGAGGTGTTTGAGGTTGCGGGGTACAAGTTTAAGGTGCAGTCGATGCGTGGCCAGCGCATCTCGCTCATTCGCGTGATCGCTCCGGCCGAAACCGATAAGAAGGATTCCGGGTCCTCGGCAGATAAGCCGAAGGCGCCGGGTACGGGCTCTGCGGACCCGCACGACGGCGACGAGTAGGGCAAGGAAGAGTAGGGGAGAGTTATGGCAGGCCTGTTCAACATCCTTAAGGTCACCGTCAGCGAGGACAAGATCTGCGCGCATGTGCTGGTGAACCCCGGCATGCCGCTCATGACCTCGGAGGACATCGAGGCTACGGCGCGCGTGTACTACCTGGTGCCCGCGATTGCCAAGCACCTGTGCCTGGGCGATTCCGGTCGCGAGTTCCAGGACTGCATGGGCCAGACCGAGCTTTGCCATCTGCTGGAGCACGTGACGGTCGAGCTCATGAACGAGACCGGGCTTGCCGGCAGCATTTCGTGCGGCCGCACCCGCGTAAGCGAGCACGACGAGCGTGTCTTTGAGGTCGAGCTTTCGTGTCCCGACGACGCGCTGGCCATCGGCGCGCTGTCTTCGGCGACCTTTATGATGGACTGGGCGTACCTGCACGCCGACCAGCCTGCCCCCGACGTGGAAGGAACGGTCGCGGGCCTGCGCAACCTGGTGCTGGGTATGCGCGCCGAGGCCGAGGGCAAGGACCCGCACGAGGCCGTCGCCGCCGCGAACGCCGAAGGCGAGGCCGGGGACACGACCGAGGGCGAGGCGCCTGCCGAGGCTGCCGCCGAGTCTGTCAACGATGCCCCTGCCGAGGAGGCCGTCGAGGTCGAGCCCGCGGAGCCCCAGGGCGTCCCGAGCTTTGACGACGAGCCGCAGGAAGTAATCGATACCGAGGGCGCGACCGCCGAGAGCCATGAGGCCCCCGCTGCCGTCTACGGTGGTGCGGCGACGGCTCCGGTTGCCCCTGCGCGTGAGGGAGCGCTGCCGCTCGTTGACGGCGCCGGCGAGGACCCGGCCGCCACGGTGGCCATGCCTGCCATGCCGCAGGAGTAGGCTCACCCGCTTATCACCATCATGTACCTGCGCCTTTACCGTACGCAGATGAGCAAGACGGCAAGCGCTGTGCTGCGGGTATAATGGACAGCATTCAAACGGTGGGCGCCGAGGTGCCCGCAGGAGAGGAATGAACATGGGTAAGACTTTCAACTTTATCTCGGGTGCGCTCTTCGGCGCCGCCGCCGGTGCTATCATCGGCGTCGCCCTGGCTCCGCGCTCGGGCGCCGAGACCCGCGCCATGGCTGCCGATATCGCCAATGACGCCTGGGATAACATGCGCGACACCTACGAGCACGGTGCCGAGGAGGCCCGCGCTGCGGTCAACGATTTTGGCCCGATGGTCGACGCCAAGACCGATGACCTGCGTGCCAAGGTTGACCTTGCCCGCGAGCGCATGGACCAGCTGCGCGAGCAGCTCAACGACGCCATCTCGGGCGGTAACGTGACGCCCGCCGCCGATGTCGTGGTCGAGAACGCCGTCGAGGCCGACGCCGAGGCCGCGGAGCCTTCGACCGAGGCATAATGCGCGCCGGGGATTTTGTCGGCGCCAAGATCTATCGCAAGCCTACCGAGGATAAGCGCACCAAAAAAGACGGCACGCCGCGCAGCCCTAAAAAGCTCGGCAAGATTCACTTTCCGGTCTTTACCCCGGGCGGTACGCGTGTGGTGGGCTTTATGGTTCGCCAGTCCGATATCGCGGGCATGATCGAGCGCCCCGACCGATTTGTGGCGCTCGATGCCATTGGCGTCTACGAGGGCGCCATCGCGGTTGACGACGTCAAGGGCACCTACGATACCGCTGCGGCCAAGCGCCTCGACATCGACCTGGACGATTGCATTATCTGGGTTGGCATGGACGTGCGCACGGAGTCAGGCGATGTCGTCGGCTATTGCTCGGATGTGGAGTTCAAGCCGCGTTCGGGCATCGTGCAGACGTTCTACGTGACCGCCGGCACTGCCTCGAGTGTGCTGGTGGGCGACACGCAGATGCCGCCGACGATGCTGCGCGGCTATGCGGACGGCGCGATGATCGTTTCGGACGAGGTCAAGTCGCTCGGGTATTCGGGCGGCGCCGCCGCAAAGGCTGCCGAGGCAAGCGTCGTGGTGGGCGATAAGGTCAAGAAGGGCGCCAAGGTGCTCGATGACAAGGGTTCGGTCGCCGTGGACAAGGGCAGTCGCGCGTTGGGCAAGCAGCTCGGCAAGACGCGCGGTATGTTCAAGGCCTTTAAGGACGAATACCAAAAGGCGAGCGGGGGCTCGTCGAAAGCCAGCAAATAGCGACGTACCAATTGATGGGAGGCAAGCCGGAGACCTGTTGCTCCGGCTTGCTGCGTTTATGGGGGAGGGCACATGCGCCAAAACGGATCATATTCACACGGACGCCCGGGCGCGCGTCCGACGGCGCGCCGCGATCTGGGGCAGCTGCCCAGCGGTCAGCGCAAGCGTCACCGTAAGCCCGGCGCGATGTATCTCAACCATAGCCGCGGCTTTAGCGACCGCAGCGCTCGCATCGGCAACGGCCGCACGCCCCGTCGTCCGTCTCGCCTGCCCTATGCGCTCATCGCCGTGGGCTGCGCGCTCGTGCTGTTTGTCGCCGCCGTTGTGGGCTATGTCAACCGCAGCGTGGATGTCGTCCTCAACGGCCAGGAGACTGCAGTGCGCGTCGGCTCTACGCTGCAAAATCTCATCGACTACCAGGAGCTGACCGATACCTACGACGCCGGGGATCTGCTGGCCGTTGACGACAGCGTGCTGACCCGCCATGGCGGCGAAAAGCTGTCGGTAAAGGTGGACGGCAAGCGCATAAAACAGGGCAAGTGGAAAAGCCGCGAGCTTACGGGCGGTGAGAAGGTGACGGTCAAGGACGGCCGCGACACGTATGAGAAGCACGAGGTCCAGGCGACGGTTATCGAGCCCAAGCTCAAGGTCGAGGGCACGGGTGCCATCGAGTACGTTAAGACGTGGGGTATCCAGGGTCGCTCTGAGGTGTGGGTCGGCGAGCAATCGGGTAAGACGCAGGACCGCGGCGAGGTCGTGCCCGCCACCGATTGCGTAGTCGAGTGCGCGAGCGTGGCACCCAAGGGCAACGAAAAGTACGTGGCGCTGACGTTTGATGAGGGCCCGAGCGGAGCGACCAAGCAGATCCTGCAGGTGCTCAAGGAAAAGGGCGTCACCGCGACGTTTTTCCTGTCGGGCGATGCGGCCGAGGCTTCGCCCGCCACGGCCAAGGCGATTGTCGATGCCGGCTGCGAGGTCGGCTCCAACAGTTACCGCGACGAATCGCTCAAGGGCAAGGACCGCGATGCGGTGCGCGAACAGGTTTCGAAGGGCACCGAGGCGATCAAGTCCGCGACCGGAACGTCGACGATGCTTTTGCGTGCTCCCTACGCAGCCTTTGACGAGCAAAACTGGATTGATGCGATGGACTTGGTGTCTGCCGTGGTCTCGTGGAATATCGATTCGGGCGACTGGCTGCTCAACGGTGCCGACGAGCAGGTCTCGACGGTGCTCGATTCGGTGACGCCAGGCAACATTGTGCTGCTGACCGATAACGATGAATGTGCCGAGCAGACGCTCGAGGCGCTGCCGCAGATTATCGACGGGCTTATTGCCGACGGCTACAAAATCGTGACATTGAGCGATCTGGTCAAGACGGATACATCGTTGAGCAAAAAGCTCACCTCGCTGACGAAGGTCACCATGCCCAAAAACGCCGTGTTCCCCCAACTCGCCGAAGATGACGACACCACAGACTAGTCATGTAAGAACATCCCCAATGACTATGTTACGGATGCGTCAGCGTTTGATATGCCTGCGATGTTTGGAGCATAAATTTGGCGCCACGGCGCGATGCTGATGCTATAGTTACTGCGGATAACAAGGGTCAAGAGAAAGGTTGCAGGTGAAATCCAAACCTCGACCATACAGTCGATGACCCCATGCAGGTGCTTTCTGCGCGTGCACGGGGTGTGAGCGCCGAGCGGCGTGCCGCCCGCGCATGCGTATACATATCTAAAAGTCCACGGACGGCGTGCCGGCATGGCCGCAGTCCGAAGGGATAATGATGGGGAGCACCAGTGAATTATCTGAGTGAGATGCTCAAACTGCCGGTCTTGGACGTCGATGGCGAAAAGCTCGGCGTTGTGAACGATTTTGGCATTGCTACCGGCGAAGTTTTTCCGCACGTGACGTCGCTCGCGTTCCGCGGACCCGGCAAGACGCCGTTTATGATCAGCTGGCGCAAATGGGTCGACCGTATCGACGAGACGGGCGTACACCTTAAGTCGCCGGCCACCGAAATCCGTTTTTCGTACCTGCAGCCGACCGAACTCTTGCTCGCCCGCGACGTGCTCAACAAACAGATCGTCGACACGCAGGGCATGAAGGTCGTGCGCGTAAACGACATCAAGTTTTCCATGTCGGGCGAAAATCAGCTGCGCCTGCTGGGTGCCGAAGTTGGTGCCCGCGGTCTGCTGCGCGCAATCAGCCCCGCACTCGAGCATGTCGTCGAGAGCTTTATGAAGCACCTGGGCAAACCGCTCGGCGAGGATATCATCGCCTGGTCCTATATGGACCTGCTCGACCGTTCGACTAAGAACATTCAGCTGTCGGTGTCGCACAAGACACTTGGCGAGCTGCATCCTGCCGACATTGCCGACATTATCGAGCAGCTCGACCCGCGCCTGCGTGCGCAGGTGTTCGCGCAACTCGACACCGCCCAGGCCGCCGAGGCCATCTCGGAGTTCGATGACGACGAGCTTATGACCGAGATGCTCGAGGGCCTGTCCGACACGGACGCATCGTCGATGCTGGCCATGATGGACCCGGACGACGCTGCCGACCTGATCGACGAGCTCGATTACGAGAAGGCCGAGAAGCTGTTGCGCCTGATGGGCGTTCAGGAGGAGAAGGCGATTCGTAACCTGCTGGGGTATGAGGACAACACCGCCGGCCGTATCATGACCTCGGAGTTTGTCTCCTTGCCTGCCACGGCGACGGTCGGTGACGCCATCGAGGCGATCCGCAAGCTCGACGAGGACTTCGAGAGCGTCTACTACGTCTATACCGAGGACCCGAGCGGCATGCTCACCGGCGTCCTTTCGCTGCGCACGTTGATCGTGGCCGACCGCGACGCCACGCTGGGCCAGCTGGCCTATCGCGACCTGGTTTATGTGTCGCCCGACGATGACCAGGAAGACGTAACGGACGAGATGACCAAGTACGACCTGGTCGCCATCCCCGTTTGCGACGAGAACCGTCACATTTTGGGTATCGTGACCTTTGACGACGCCATGGACGTTATCGCCGAGGAGCACCAGGAGGATCTGCAGATCGCAGGCGTCGGTTCGGGCGATAGCGCGTCCGACGACTCGACGAATGTGCTCAGCTGGTTTGTGCATCGCCAGTACTGGGTTGTCGTGTGGGGCATTGCCTCGTGCATCATGGCAACAGTGCTGGGGACGGCGCTTGGCTCCGCGCATCTGGTGGTGTTCCCCATGTGCGCCATGCCGCTCGTGCTGCTGGCTGCCTCGCGTATGGTGTCGTTCGTCAAGAACTACTTCCTGGAATACGACGGCCATGACGATGAGCCCAAGCCGTATCTGGGATTTTTCTTCCAGAGCACGGGCATGGGCCTGATTCTGTCGCTCGTGACCTACCTGTGCGCCCAGCTGGTGCGCACCGCCGCATTCCTCGACGCGCCCATGTTTGAAGAGCAGCTCTTTGCCGGCTGCTTTAACATTGCGGCCATCGTTTGTCTGATTGGCAACATGAGCGCCGTGATTTACCTGATGGTGCTGTTCTGGCGTGACGAGCACGACCTCAATACGTCGGGCACCGCCATGAACGTCATCGCCGTCATGATCTCGTGTTTGGCGTACTGCATCGCCGCGGTGCTGCTCACCATGTCAGTCATGGGTTAGGTGGTCGCGTGCAAAACACGAAGCAAAAGGCGAGCACCAAGCAAAAGCTGACCATCGCGGCCATCTTTGGCGCCATGGGCCCTGGCCTTCTGGCAGCGCTTTCGGGAAATGACGCCGGCGGCATCGCCACGTATTCCAGCGCCGGTGCCAGCTATGGCTACAAGATGCTGTGGATGCTTCCCGTTATGACCGTGCTGCTTATCGTGACGCAGGAGACTGCGGCGCGTTGTGGCTGCGTCACAGGCAAGGGCTTGGCCTCGCTCATCCGCGAGCGCTTTGGCGTGCGCAAGAGCGTACTGGCCATGGCAGCGCTATTGATCGCCAACACGGCGGTGACCATCTCGGAGTTTGCGGGTATTGCGAGCGGTCTTGCCCTCTTTGGCGTGCCGGCGAGCATCTCGGTGCCGCTCGTGGCACTGTTGGTTTGGATGCTTACCATGTCGGGTAGCTTCCAGCGCATCGAGAAGATTCTGCTGCTGGTGAGCTGCGTGTTTGTGACCTACATTGTCGCTGCATTTATGGCTGGTCCCAGCTGGGGCGAGGTAGCGGTCGACCTGGTTGTACCCAACATCCAAAATGACCCCAGCTACGTGTCGCTTGTGGTCGCAACGATCGGTACCACCATCGCGCCGTGGATGATTTTCTTGGCGCAGAACAACGTGGTCGATAAGAATGCGGGCGAGGACGATATCGTGCTGCAGCGTATCGACACCGTGAGTGGCTCGATCGCTGCTGATATCATTGCCGGCTTTATTATCATCACGACCGGTACGGTGCTGTTCCCGGCGGGCATTCAGATTAGCGATGCTGCCGACGCCGCCCGCGCATTGGAGCCCATCGCGGGTCAGTGGTCCACGGTGCTGTTTGCCTCGGGCCTGGTCGCGGCGAGCTTCTTGGCCGCCTGCGTGCTGCCGGGCGTTACGTCGAGTGCCATCTGCGAGGCATTTGGCTGGGAGCGCGGCGCCGATCGCAGCTGGGATGAGGCTCCGGTCTATCGCGGCATCATTACGGCCATCATCGGCATTTCTGCCGTGTTGGTGCTCATGCCCGGCGTCGATTTGTTCCAGATTATGATGACCTCGCAGGTCATCAACGGCGTGCTGCTGCCCGTAGTCTTGGTATTCCAGGTGGTTATCGCGGCTGATCGCCACATTATGGGCGCCAACCGCAACGGCCGCGTGTGGAACGTGCTCACGTGGGCGACTATCGGCGTGATTACGGCGCTAACGGTCGTCATGTTTGTGCTGCAAGCGATGGGCTACAGCGCGTAGCGCCTACTTTTGCTTCCGATCAGGCCGCAGCGATGGGCTGCGGCCTGATTTTTTGCCTGTTATAGGGTGTTAGTTATATGGCAGTGGGCAAAAAATGCCAAATATGAGTACTGTTGCTAAGTGAATAGCATTTACATCCAAGAAGATAATGAACATAACCTATAGTATGTTCATTAAAATTGGCCCCAATATGCCTTAAACCAGTCAGGTTGGCTGCATTAGGGGGTTGTAGGGGCCGCACGGACGTCATTTTGGGTGGTTTTGCCTGCTACTAAAATGGTAACAGTACTCATATTTGCCCTTTTTTGCCCACAGACCTTTGAGGTTGCGGCGAAAAGGGCTTGTTTTGATTGTTTGGGGCAGGCGCGAGGCGCGGAAACGATGCCTGGAGCGGCTTGGAATTCATCCGTAGAGGTCTTCATTGGCTGGTGCCAGGAGTGCCTCCGGGTGCCGGCACAAAAGGAGTGTCCCTAACTGCCGCATGGGGCGTCGGCCACGGCCGACGCCCCCTGCGGGTGTAAGCAGATTTGGCTGCGTGCTACTTGTCGGTGCCCAGCTTGTGTGGCTTGTAGGCGAGGGCATTGACGAGTGCGTCGGCGGCGGACTTGACGGCTGCCGGCTGCGGATCGTTGACGTGGTCCTCGGGGTGCACGGGCAGGTCTTTCTTGACCGCATCGTGGATCAGGTTGAGATACTCAGCCACGCCGGTAGTCGACAGGTGCGTGCCGTCGCCGTCGAACAGGTCGTTGCGGTTGGCGCTGTACCCGTACCAGTCGACAACGCGTACATTCTTGTAGCGCGTGGCGGCGTTGGCGATGGCCTGGTTCGTGGACCCGACCCACGGCTGCGGGCTACGCGTGTTTACAAACACGACAGTACGCTGCTCGCCGGCGTCGGCCATGATCGCGTCGACCTGGGCGTCCGTTACCAAACCGTTAGTGCCCAGGGCAAAGACCACGATCTTGCCGGCAAGGTTCTGCTGGATATAGCTCTCAAATGTCGCGCGGCCCGCATCAAACTGGCGGCCCTTTTCGGCATCGATATGGCTGTGCGGGAACACGCCGTCAAAGGAATCAACGGCGCGCAGCGACACGGAGTCACCGATCATCAACAGGTCGTAGGAGCCATCGGGGAAGCCGTCGTTGTCCTTGTCGGTGTCGTCGGCCGCCTGCTGGTCGGTGGGCGCGGTGTTTTTGGCTTCCTTGTTCAGAACTTCGGCGCCCTCGCCGCTCAGCGCAGACGTCTCGGGCACAAAGACCAGGCCGCCCAGTGCAACGACCAACACGACAGCGCAGGCTGCGCAGACAGGGACGTGCGCGCGTGCCCAGTTGGCGGGCGTGGTGGTGCCATTGCGGAATTCGGCGACGGTGCGGCCGAAGGCGCCCTTCCTAAACGGCGTTTCGATAAAGCGATAGGAGCATTCGGCTACGGCGACCACCAGCAGCACCTGCAAAATGTACTGCCACCAGGGCGTATCGTTGATGTTGGCGACCGGGTTCATGAGCAACAGCAGCGGATAGTGCCACAGGTAGATGCTGTACGAGCGCTTGCCGGCCCACACGAGCGGCTCGGCTGACAGCGCGCGGGCAACCATTCCCTGGGGCTGCACGCATGCCGCAATAACCATGAGCGTGAGGATGGAGCATAACAGCGTGCCGCCGCGATACTGGAACGCGGTGTAGCCGTTGGTGAGCGCGACCATGGCGGCAAGGCCAACCAGACCCACGACGCCCAACACATCGATGGATGCGGGTGAGGACCAAAAGCGCACGAGTGCGCTCGGCTGTGCCGGGGCGGTCTCGGCTGCTTCGTTAGCCTTCTCGCCAGACTTGCTCTCGGCGTTCTTGCCGTGCTTGGCGGCGCCAGCCAGGCGATTGAGCCCCAAACGATGAGCGAGACGCACTGGCGCCAGGTCGTGATCGGGGATAAAGGCCATCCAGGCACCCAGCAGTAGCGAGAACACGCGGGTGTCGGTGCCGTAGTACACGCGGCTGGGGTCGGCGGCAGGGTTGTAAAGCACCATCATGGCGAGGGCAGATGCCGCGGCAAGGCCCAGAACCACGCGGCGCGTGTTGGGCTTGCTCACGTGCATGGATACCATGGCAAACAGCAGTGGCGGCCAAATCAGGTAGAACTGTTCCTCGATGGCAAGCGACCAAAAGTGCGTGAGTGGCGAGGGGTCGCCCAGAGCATTGAAGTACGAGACGTTTTGGGCAATCTGCCACCAGTTGTTGAAGAACAACAGCGACGGCAGGATGTCGGGGCGCATCTTGGTGAGCATCACGTGGTTGAAGATGGTGCACAGCGCGCAGGTCACGAACACTACCGTTACCACGGCAGGGACCAGGCGACGGATGCGGCGAATCCAGAAGCTCTTAAGGTCGATACGGCCGGTCTTAGCGACTTCGTTGAGCAGCAAGCGCGTGATCAGATAGCCCGAAAGCACAAAGAAGATCGTGACGCCGAGCAGGCCGCCCTGAGCCCACGTGAGGTTGAGGTGATAGAGCACCACCGCGACGACGGCGAGCGTGCGCAGACCGTCGAGCGCAGGGATGTAGCGAGATTTGGGGCGAGCGGTCGCCTGCTGGTCGGTAGCGGACGAGCGTGTGGCGCCGGTGTTGGTCTTGGCTGCATAGGCGCCCTTGTTGGTGGGCGTTCGATGCGGGCTCGGGCCACGTCGCGACTCGCCGGTGCGGCGCTCGGCGTGCGTGCGTTCGTGCGGCGCCTGGTTATCGGGCACGCGGCGCGGGCCGCGTGGGCTCAATTGTGGGAATTGTTCCATAAAACATCATCCAATGACGAGAATAATCGGCACATATTCATTGTAGCTACCTACTCCTGTGAATGCTTGCTGCTGGCACAACCTCAAGGGCGCGTTCACATCAAAGTGAACTAAAGTTATAGAGGCGCGAGAGCGCACGATCGACGGCCGACGGTGGGCATAAGGCCCGCAGATGAGGAGGTTTCCATGGCAGACAACGGCATCGTTGCGGTGTTCGGCAGCATGAACATGGACCTTTCGGTGGCGTGCGAGCGCATGCCGCGCGCGGGCGAGACCGTTGGCGGTAGCAGTTTTATTACCAATGCCGGCGGTAAGGGTGCCAACCAGGCCGTGGCAGCTGCGCGCATGGGTGCGCACACGTGCATGATTGGCGCTGTTGGGCGCGATACCTTTGGCGATGTGCTCGTGGCGGGGCTTCAGGATGCCGGCGTGGGCGTTGAGTTCGTGGCGCGGCGCGACGACGTGGAGACCGGTACCGCGACTATCATTCGCTGTGAGAGCGATAATCGTATCGTGCTGTCGCCGGGCGCCAACCACGCGCTTACGGGTGATGACGTGGCCTGTGCGCTGAGCTATCTGGTGGCCGATGGGCTCGACGGAGACGCCAGCGAGATTGCCCCGGCTGCCGGCAGCGTCTTTATCGCCCAGGGCGAATGCGACCTGATGGCGACGGCCGCGGCGCTCTCTTGCGCCCACAGGCTGGGGTTCTATACGGTCTTTAACCCCGCGCCGGCCTGCGAGTTGCCTGCGGAGGCCTGGCCTGCGGTCGACCTGGTCTGCCCCAACGAGACTGAGTGCCAGGTGCTGACGGGCATCTTGCCCGCGGATGATGCGAGCTGCGTCGCGGCGCTCAATGCCCTGCTCGCCAAGGGTGCCGGAGCTGCGGTCATCACGCTGGGCGGCGCCGGCTCGGTTACGATCGGCGATGGCGGTGAGCTGCTGCGCATGCCGGCGCTTTCGAGCACGGTAGTCGATACCACGGCCGCCGGCGATACGTTTATCGGCGCGTTGGCGGCGGCTCGCCTAGAGGGCTTGCCGCTCTTTGAGTGCATGGCCGCGGGTGCTCGCGCCTCGGCAGTGACGGTGTCACGCCTGGGCGCTCAGCAGTCGATTCCCACGCGTGCCGAAGTTGAGCGCGTGTTTGATTTAGACGATTTAGTACAAGACGGAGAAGCGGAGTAGAACAATGGCAACCAAGAAGCTGATCCTTGATCTGGATATGGGTGTGGACGATGCGATGGCGCTGGCCTATGCCATCGCGAGCCCCGAGGTGGAGCTCGTGGGCATCACCACGTGCTTTGGCAACGTGCGCGTCGAGCAATCGGCGCACAACTGCCTGGCGGTGCTCGATCTGCTGGGTCGCCCCGAGGTTCCGGTGTACCTGGGCGCCGATCGTCCCATTAAGGCGACCGAACCCTACACGCCGCCGGCGTCCACCACACTCATCCACGGCAAGAACGGCATTGGCGGGGCGAGCGTGCCCGCGTCGCCGTACGAGCCGGTGGGGGCGACGTCGGCCGACGGTAACGCGGCGGTCGATTACCTGATTGATGCCGCGTGCACCTATGGCCCCAATCTGATCTACGTGGCGACCGGCCCGCTCTCCAACCTGGCACTTGCCTTGGAGCGCGATGCGGCGGCGATGATGTCTATCGGCCGCGTGGTCGTGATGGGCGGCGCGCTTACCGTGCCCGGAAACGTGAGCGCGGGCGCCGAGGCCAACATGGCAAGTGATCCCGAGGCGGCCGATGTCGTGCTGCGTTCGGGCCGCAAACTCACTATGGTGGGTCTGGATGTGACGCATCGCGTGGTGCTCACGCGTCGCGACATTGCCGGCTGGACGGGCTCGGGCACCATGGCTGGTTGCGCGTTTGCGAGCATGGTGGAACACTACATTGGCTCGTACGAGATGAACGCCCCCTACCTGGGTGGCTGCGCGCTGCACGATCCGCTTGCCGTCGCCGTGGCGATTGACCCCACGCTCGTGGGCGCGCTCGGCTGTAACCTGCGCGTCGACCTGCTGGGCGAGTATCGCGGCCGCACCATTTGCGATGAGCGCCGTGTGGCCGATCCCGACAAGAGCGCACTCGTGGCGCTGACCATCGACGCCCCGCGCTTCTTGTCCGAGTTCAAGACGCGCATGGCCCGTGTCCTGGGCTAAGTTGTCTTTTTGGATGGGGCTTTTTTGACTGGTATGATTGGTGCGATCATTCGAACCAGCTAAAAGAGCCCCGTCCCAAATTGACTATCGAGAGGATCTGCCATGGAGCGCATCGCGAGTTTTTCCGTTGACCATCTGCTGCTTGAGCCCGGCGTGTATGTGAGCCGCATCGACCGCGATCCGGCGACCGGTGCCGCCGTCACCACGTTTGACCTGCGCCTGACCACGCCCAACAAAGAGCCGGTCATGAACACGGCCGAGTGCCACACCATCGAGCACCTGGGCGCGACGTTCCTCCGCAATCATGCCGAGTGGTCTAGCCGCATTGTCTACTTTGGTCCCATGGGCTGCCGCACGGGCTTTTACCTCGTCGTTTTTGGCGAGGTGACGAGCGAGGAGATCTTGCCGCTCGTGCGTGAGCTGTTTGAGTTTGTCGCGGGCTTTGAGGGCGATGTCCCCGGTGCCGCTCCCGAGGAGTGCGGCAACTATCTGGACCAGAACCTCCCCATGGCAAACTGGCTCGCGCGCCGTTACCTCGACCGTGACCTGGCCGATATCGACGAGAAGCACCTGCACTATCAACAGGCATAAGGGCTTTATCGTCCAAAACGCGCGCATTGGGCGCCTTCGCTTATGCGGAGGCGCCTTTTTGTTGAGTGGTCGGGATGAGCGTTCAAAATCGCTTATGTTTGTTCTAGAATGTTCGTACTGTCACATAAACGAACAGGAGTGAACATGCATATCTACTCTGTCAACGATCCCGAGTTCAAATCCTATGGCAACGTTTGGGATAACGTTCCGTCCGTGCTCACGTCGCCCGTGCTCGAGGCGCTCTCTGCCACGCCCATTCCCGAGGGCAGCAAGTACGTAGCAAGCGCGCCGGAGCTCGAGGGCGTCAAGGATGCCGACAAATTGGGCTTTCTCATGTTTGGCGGCCGTCCTTTCCAGCTGGGCTGGTGCAACGGCCACAACACGCAGCTCAACTGCCTGGAGTATCACCGCGCCAGCGAGTTTAACCTGGGCGCCCGCGACTTTATCCTGCTCGTGGCGCATCGCTGGGAGATCGAGGACGGCAAGCTCGACACCGCTCAGGTCAAGGCGTTCCGCGTGCCGGCGGGTACGGTCGTCGAAGTCTTCAACACCACGCTCCACTACACGCCGTGCATGGTCGACGACGGCGGCTTCCAGGTGATGGTGGCGCTGCCGGCGGGCACCAATGGTCCGCGCCCCGAGGCTGCGGCCGACATGCCTGCGACCGGCGACAGCTACTGCTATTGGAAGGCCGACAAGTGGGTCCTCTGCCACGCCGACAGCCCCAAGGCAGCCGAAGGCGGCTACGTAGGCCTCACCGGCAAGAACCTCGACATCACCGTGGACTAGGGGCTTTTGTCTCGATCTGTAACACCTAGCGGGCTAAATCGCCTTTACCTGTTACAGATTGAGACAAACTGAAGGGGCTGCCCGAAAAATCTCGATCTGTAACACCAGGCCCGGTTTTGGCTGCCTAACTGTTACAGATCGAGACAAACCGGGCCCAATCCGCCGCAAAGGTGCCTGTCCCCGTTGTGGTGGTTGGCGGTTTGGGCGGGCGGGTATCAAAAAGTGTCAGACGGGGGCGGCTGCCGGGCGTCTGTGTGCGAAAAAAAGTGTCGGCCTGCGCCGTTGCCGTTGAGCGGCGCGCTGCTTACGGGGATACTGAAGCCACGACAAACAGCGTGTGAGAGGATTGATGCGTGGCTTTCCGTAAAGACTTCCTGTGGGGCAGCGCGACGGCTGCCAACCAGTGCGAGGGCGCCTACAACGTGGACGGCCGCGGTCTGGCCAACGTGGACGTGACTCCGCACGGCCCCGAGCGCTATGCGGTGGTCTCCGGCCAGCGCAAGATGCTCGACTTCGAGGACGGCTATTACTATCCCGCGCAGACCGGCATCGATTTCTATCACCACTACAAAGAGGACATCGCTCTCTTTGCCGAGATGGGCTTTAAGACCTTCCGTATGAGCCTGGCTTGGACCCGCATCTTCCCCAACGGCACGAGACCGATTCCAACGAGGACGGCGTGGACCTTTTGGTCTACACCACCTGGGGCCCGATCGACCTCGTCTCTGCCGGCACCGGCGAGATGTCAAAGCGCTACGGCTTTATCTACGTCGACCGCGACGACGCGGGTAACGGCACCCTCAAGCGTTCCAAAAAGAAGAGCTTTGGCTGGTACAAGAAGGTTATCGTCACCAACGGCGAAGATTTGGCCTAGGCGTTCTCAACAGCAATAGCATCCTAACCAAGGCGCCCGGCGAGCAGCCTATGCCCGCCGGGCGCCTTGTTAAAAGAAGTGAAAACTTGCAATTGCACTACGGCGCGAGAACATCCAGCGGAACAACTTGGACGCCGCGGTCGGTGACATAGGCTTGTGAACCAAATCCAATGATTACGACTTTCGAAACTGGCGGGTTGTTTCCGGCGGCAACCATACGCTTCTCGACAGCAACAAGGCTGTCAGACGCCTCCTCGATTTGGGCGGAGCTGAGCTTGATTTCGACCGGGATCCACGTTCCACCGGAAGCCGCAATGATTGCATCGACTTCTAGATCGCGAGAATCGTGATAGTGATAGAGGCCCATTCCATTTGCCTGCGCATAAACCCACAAATCATGAAGGGCCAACGATTCAAAAAGCAGCCCAAGCGTCTTGAAATCTAGCAGCAATGTCGCCGGAGTCGCTCCGAGCGCGGCGGCCGCCAGCGACGGGTCGGCGAGGTGATGCTTCTTCGATTCTCTTAAGTGCACCGGAGATCTCATTGCAGGGTTCCACGCGGGAATATCGCGAACGAAGCTAACCCGTACGAGAAGAGATATATATGATGCCGCCGTCTGTCTCGACACCTCTCCGCCAAGATCGGCTACGAGTGTCTTGAGTGTCGCCAAAGTGGATTCATTGCGCGCAAGCGACTCGATGACAGCTTTGACCTTTTCAGGGTCGCGGCGAGAGCCGTCGACACGGGACAAATCTTCTTCGGTAACTATGTCAATGTAACGTTTGGCCATCGCGGACGCAGCCCGCGCATCGTGTCCGACCGCCGCGGGCCATCCACCGCGAACAACGCACTCGGCAATCGAGGCAGAGTCCAACGACCCGAAAGCGCCATTGAACTTTTCGCCAGAAATAATGCCCGACAGCTTAACTGCACCGCTGGATTTCCCGAGTTCGAAAAGCGTCATGGTATCCATGCGCAGTTTGGCGAATCTTCCAGCGCCACTGTGCATCGGACGTTCGTCGTCTCGCGGTGTTGCCGATCCCGTAAATATGAACTGACCAGGCTCACCGCCGCGGTTGTCGCACTCAAACCGTGCCGCGTCCCAAAGCTTCGGAACCTCCTGCCACTCGTCAATCAGCCGTGGAACCTCGCCGGAAACGGCAAGAGCCGGGTCAGTCTCGGCGCGTAAGCGATTCTCGAAGTTGCGGGACGGGTCCATGAGAAGGAGCCTGGATGCTGCACGGGTCTCGGCCGTGGTCGTCTTTCCGCACCATTTCGGTCCTTCGATGAGAACGGCGCCGAATATACCCAGCAGCTGGTCAAGCTCATTTTCGATAATTCTAGTGTAGTACTTCTTTGGCATAATTATCACCATTGTTTACCAGTACGTTTAACCGAATTTACAGTTATCATTTAACCAAAAATCAAGTCATTGATTAACCAAATTTACGCATTTCAATTAACGAAACAGATTAACATGTACTGTTTGAGTTGCCACTTGGGAAATCTCTCGCTGGGCAATCCGTTGCTACGGCTGAGGCTTCTTCGTCGAACCGAGGCGCCCGGCGAGCAGCTATGCCCGCCGGGCGCTTTGTTAAAAGAAGTGAAAGAAAGCAAAAGAAGTTAAAACTTGCAAAAGAAGTGAAAGCAGGATGGCAGTAGTCATCGGGGACGTTCTTAAACGACTAGTCGCCGGGGACACTCTTTCCCAGTTGACACCTGGGGACGTTCCTTTTCTGCCAGCACCTGGGGACACTCTTTGCCGAGCAAGCAGTCCGCGGCGTGCCCCTTCTGGGCCATGTGGCTCATAATCGCTGCACGCGTGGACTGCCGGGGTCAAATATGCGGCATTTCGAGCTCGGCTTCGATATTGGGACTGATTCTCTATTAAAATTGATTTCCAGACATTTGAGTGCGGGGGGGGGGGATATTCATGAGAGGCATGGGAGACACAGCCGCATACCTGCGTCGGGGCATTCGGGAGATTAAATGCCTGGCGCTGTTCTATTTTACGTTTTTGGCTGGCGAGTACCTTTTTGACGTGCGCGTGGCCGAGTTTGTGCCGCCGGGCGAGGTTGTTGTCTACGAGAGCCTCATCGTCGGTGCGAGCGTGATCGGCTTTTTCGTGCGTCCTCTTCTGTACTATCGCCGCCCCCGCGCGATCGACACGACAAGCGACATCGCGGGCGTGCTGCTGGCATCGGCATTGCTGCTGTTGATTATGGCGGTTCGGTTTGAGATGGTAATCGTCGGCGGGTTGCTGACGTTCTGCACGCTAGGCTACTGCGGATCGACCGCCCACGCCAACTTTGCGCGACGCTTTGCGCGTACGCCGTATTTGGCGCGCGTGTTGGCGCTTTCGTATGCTTTGGGCGTTCTGCTACAGGTGTTCAACCATATGGTGATGCCCGCGGGGATTCCGCAGCAGTTTGTGCTTGTTGCCTGTGCGGTTGCGCAGGTGGTACTGCTCCACAACGTCCGTCGCGCCAAGCTACACGGTGAGCTTGAGGTTGGGCGCGAGTCCGATATCGCCGAGCTTTCGGTGGATGCGTCGGAATTTGGCGCCAAGTGGCAAGACGATTCTGAATCAACGGCGGCTTTTCGGCGCGCCGTGGTGCGTCTGACGGTCGCAACCGCCTGCCTTACCGGTGTGTTTGCCGCCCTCAATGCAGGGCTCACGACCTCGCACGCCGCCGGGGCCATCGATTTGGGCGATTGGCCGCGCCTGTTGATGGCGGCGAGCGCTCTAGCTGCCGGCGCCTTGTTTGACCTGCACGGTCGTTCGTATATGAACATCACCATGACTTGCACTGCCATGTTGTCCACGCTTTCGTTCTTTGTCTTGCTCGTCGACGGCAATGGCGGCAATGTGCTTGCGGCCATGGCGATTTTCTATCTGGGTTCGGGCTTCTTCGTGGTGTTTTTCACGACGAAATTTGCTGCCATTTCGGTTTACGCGCACTGGTCGTATCTGTGGCCGTGCATGGGTCGTGTCATCAACGCCGTTTGCGCGATGCTCGTGACGGCGCCGGCGGTGGCGATTATATCGAGCCAGAACGTGCTACTGGCGGTGGGTGCGGTGCTCGTACTGTTTGTGGGCATTGCGATTTCGCTGCTGGGACAGTTTGGGCATCGGGCAGATGACGCTGCGGTGCCCGGCGAGCTGGCGTTTGCTGCCGATGATCTTGGCGCGGACCTCGCGTCTGCTCAGAGCGAGTCCGCCTTCGCGGAGGTGCCGGAGCTCATGCTCGACGAACGTCTCCATGCCTTTGTTGTCGCCTTTGAGCTTACAGAGCGCGAGCGCGATATTTTGGAGGCCTTGGTCGCATCGCACGAGAGCGTTCAGGACATCGCCGCAACGCTCTTCCTTTCGCGCTCCACGCTCTACCGCCATATCGCCTCGATCAACAAAAAGACCGGTGCCGTCTCGCGCGTGGCCCTCATCAACTTCTTCTGGTCCTGGACACCTCAAGACTAGTTAATTTGGGACGGGGCTTTTTTAGCTGTTTTGGGCCGCCGCGGCCAGCGGGGGCGGGTCGCGGCGGCCCAAGCATTCTTGAAGATAGCGCCGGCGATACTACAGCAGCTCGCCGTGGCGGGCGATGTAGCGGCGCTTTGCCAGCTGGGTGAGCGCGATATAGGCGGTGACGATGCCGACGAGCAGCGCGAAGAAGCTCGGCGGCAGCGGCATGAGGCCCAGCGCATCGGCGATGGGGCTTGCCGGCAGCCAGGTGACGAGTGCCAGACCCAGCACGGTGAGGGCGCACAGCGCGGGCGCGGCGTGGTCGCGCGGGCTCGGCAGGCGCGGGGAGCGCAGCATATGGATCACGAGCGTCTGTGACCACATGGACTCGACAAACCATCCGCTCTGGAAGAGCGCCGCAAAGGCCGCCATGCCTGCGACGTTGCCCGCGGCGGCAAGCTCTGCCCAGCTCGCGCCCACGGTTGCGGGGCACACCACAAAGAAGAGGACGACGAAGGTCGCGATGTCAAACAGCGAGCTCACGGGGCCCAGCTCGAGCATAAAGCCCCTAATGGACGTGGCATCCCAGGCGCGCGGGCGGGCAGTCCAGGCGTCGTCGACGGTGTCCCACGGCAGCGCGATGCATACGATCTCGTAGACCAGCGACAGCAGCACCAGCTGCAGCGCGCTCATGGGCAAAAACGGCAAGAACAGGCTCGCGACGGTCACGGACAGCACGTTGCCAAAGTTGGAGCTCACCGTGGTCTTGAGGTACTTGAGCAGGTTGCCGTAGGTGCGACGGCCTTCGATGGCGCCGCGCTCGAGCACGCCCAGATCCTTCTGAAGCAAGATGATATCGGCGGATTCCTTGGCGATGTCGACGGCGGAATCGACCGAGATACCGCAGTCGCTCGCGCGCATGGCGGCGGCGTCGTTAATGCCGTCGCCCATAAAGCCCACGGTGTGACCGAGCAGCTCGCGCATGACGCGCACCAGGCGCGCCTTCTGCAGCGGCGAGAGTTTGGCAAAGAGATGAGTTTTCTCAGCGCGCTCGGCAAGCTCGGCGTCGTCGAGCGCATCGATCTCGGAGCCCAGCAAGACGTTACTCGCGTCGATGCCGATCTGCTCGCAGACGGTGGCGGCCACGCGGTCGTTGTCGTCGGTTAAGACCTTGACCGCCACGCCCTTGGCCTCGAGGGTGGCGACGGCGCCGGCGGCACTTGCCTTGGGCGGATCGAGGAAGGCCAAAAAGCCCATCAGCACCATGTCGCACTCGTCGGCGATGCCAAACTCACCCACGCAGCGCGGATTGGTCTTTTGCGCCACGGCGATCACGCGCAGGCCCTCGGCATTGAGTTCGGCGACTTGCTTGCGAATCTGGACGAGCTTATTTTCGCTGAGCGGCTGGGCGGCGCCATCGACCTCGACAAAGGAGCAAATCTCGAGCATTTCCTCGGCAGCTCCCTTGGTAACCATCTGGGTTTTGCCCTGGGCGTCGGCGACGACTACGCTCAGGCGACGGCGTGAGAAATCGAAGGGCACCTCGTCGACCTTGGTATAGCGGTCGCGCAGGCTCTGGCCCAGCGTGGAGTCGGGCGCGACAGTCGAGGGCGTCACGTCGGCACGGTCGATGACGGCCAGGTCGATAAGGTTTTTGAGGCCGGTCTGGAAGAAGCTGTTCAAAAACGCATGGCGCAGCACGCGTGCGTCCTCGTTGCCGTCAGTGTTGAGATAGCGCTCGAGCACGATGCGGTCTTCGGTGAGGGTGCCGGTCTTGTCACAGCACAGGACATCCATGGCACCGAGGTTTTGGATCGCCGGCAGCCCCTTGACGATAACCTGGCGGCGGGCGAGGTCCTTGGCGCCCTGCGACAGGCTCGTGGTCACGATGACGGGAAGCATCTGCGGCGTGATGCCCACGGCCACGCTCGTGGCGAACAGCAGCGCGTCGATGACGTTGCCCTTGGTGGCGGCGTTGATGGCAAAGACGGCCGGCGCCATAACGAGCATAAGGCGTACGAGCAGCATGGAGACGCTCGAGACGCCGCGGTCAAACGCGCTCTTCTCGCCGCGCCCGTTGAGCATCTTGGCGATGCCGCCCAGGTAGGTGTCCGAGCCGGTGGCAACGACAAGTGCTATAGCGGTGCCGTTTTGCACGGAGGTGCCGGTAAAGACGATGTTCTTGCAGGCAGAGAGCGGCAGCGCGGAGCCGTCGGCACCCTCGACGACGGTGATGGCAGCTGTCTTCTCGACGGCCTCGCTCTCGCCGGTGAGCGCGGACTCGATCACAAACAGATCGCGCGCGGTGATGATGCGGGCATCGGCCGGCACCATATCGCCGGCAGAGAGGCGGATCATATCACCGGGGACGAGCTCGTCGAAGGGAATCTCGATGCGTCCGCCGTCGCGCAGGGCACAGCAGGTGTTGGAGACCAGGTCCTTGAGGGCCTCGGCCGCATTGCCGCTGCGGGCTTCCTGGATAAACTTCATGCCACCCGATACCAGCAGCATGATGCCGATGACGATGACCGTGGAGGGGTCGCGCTGCGGCTCGGGCACGGCGAGCACGTCGATGTAGAGCGAGACCAGCGCGAGCGCGGCGAGGATGCCGGCGAAGGGGTCGATGAATGCGTCGGCGATGCGGCGGGCAAGCGTCTTGGTCGGCGCCTCGATGGTGTTGGGGCCGACGGCGTTCAGGCGCTCGGCGGCGTGCTCGGCAGTGAGTCCGTCGGCCGTGGCGTCAAGCAGCACGAGGGCGTCCTCGGCGCTATGGGTGGCGGCGAATATGGTGTTCTTAGACAGGCCGGCGTGAGCGGCGGGGCGCGCCGTGCGGCGGCGCTTGGAGATAGCTTCGAGTACCGTGGCGGTTTTGAGCATCAGCATAGGGTCCTCCTTGTTGAAGGGAGTTAGCGTACGTGTCGTATTTGCTTCAAAAAACCTAGATGTCGCCCACGTCATGCTTGCGAACCACCACAAAGGGGACAGGCACCTTTGTGGTGGTTTTGACGATCGGCTATTGGCGCTTATGCGTGTGCGGAATCCTCGCGGCGTGCCGAGGGCGACATGCAGGTTTTTCGACTATGACTGCCTTCCATGGCACACCTCCTTAAGGCCGGGCGCGGCGCGCTTTGGGTATCTCGTACCCGTTTTAATCCGCCCGTATTTTTGATGAGGGGGTTTGACATGTCAACCCCCATTGTTCGGAAAACCGTTGCCCCTGACAAAGCCTTTACAGAATGCCGTTGCCTCAAAGCGCGCCCGCATCGACGCTTCGCCTGCGCTAAACTGGAAGGCACGTACGCGATTACGAGAGGAGCCCGCATGGAGGCTTACAAGCAAGAGTTCATCAAGTTTATGGTCGAGTCCGACGTTCTTAAGTTCGGCAGCTTTACGCTCAAGAGCGGCCGTCAGTCCCCGTTCTTTATGAACGCCGGCGCTTACGTGACGGGCTACCAGCTCAAGAAGCTGGGCGAGTATTACGCCCAGGCTATCCACGATAACTTTGGCGACGACTTTGATGTCCTGTTTGGGCCGGCCTACAAGGGTATTCCGCTGGCCGTCGTGACCGCGATTGCCTACCACGAGCTGTACGGCAAGGAGGTCAAGTACTGCTGCGACCGCAAGGAGGCCAAGGACCACGGCGCCGACAAGGGCAACCTGCTGGGCTACGAGCCCCAGGACGGCGACCGCGTGGTCATGGTCGAGGACGTCACCACCAGCGGTAAGTCCATCGACGAGACCTATCCCAAGGTCAAGGCAGCTGCCGATGTCGAGATCAAGGGCCTCATCGTGTCCCTCAACCGCATGGAAGTCGGCAAGGGCGGCGTGACCACCGCGCAGAAGGAGATCGAGGCCAAGTACGGTTTCCCCGTCGCGAGCATCGTCTCCATGGCCGAGGTCGTCGAGACCCTCTACAACCACGAGATCGACGGCAAAGTTGTCATCGACGACGAGCTCAAGGCCGCCATCGACGCCTACTACGAGCAGTACGGAGCCAAGTAGGTTCCGCGGTTTTACCAAACCGCGGAACCGGCCGACGCTACGCGGGCCGCATTTGGACAATCTGACGTTCAACTTCAAGGGCGCGACCAGAAGGTCAGCGCCCTTTCGTTTCACGTCACCTTGTCTCAAATGCGACCCGCTCGCTGTCGTTGCCAAAACATCGAGGTGGTCATTGGGGACGTTCTTAAACGACTAGTCGTTGGGGACGTTCTTGTTTGGCTAGTCGTTTAAGAGCGTCCCCAATGACTAGTCTGAAACGAACGTGGATAATCTTCCGTTTTTGGCCCCCGTGTGGGCCCAAAGTGGGAGATCATCCACGTTCGTTTTAATTCAAGACTTTAGTCTGCTGGCCGCGCAGCGGCCAGCTTTGAACCACCCGCTACGCGGGTGGAGACAAACGGCTTTACAAAGCCACCCCTCCGACCGATATTGACGATTGTTCAGGCCGTCAAGAAT
>ENA-OQBL01000020-OQBL01000020.1-human-gut-metagenome-genome-assembly--contig:-NODE-20-length-113037-cov-5.167213_pt1 | contig 113037 bp, 93 predicted proteins | sample MGYA00242747_ERZ504553 | MGnify/ENA primary metagenome ERZ504553 (study PRJEB26092, sample SAMD00036240) | human gut metagenome | host: Homo sapiens | study: EMG produced TPA metagenomics assembly of...
TCTATTCGTCAGAATTCAGCAGCTCCCGATGCGATTATAAAATGGTTATTCGTGGTTCTGCTTCAACGAATGCAGAAAATATTCATTGTATGTTATTGATGGTTTTCCTGGAGGGGATATTAATGCGGTTAATCCAAATGATATAGAATCAATTGAGGATTTTGAAGGATGCTAGTTCTACTTCCATTTATGGTGCTCGTGCTGCCAATGGGGTGAATTTTGGTTACTACGAAACGTGGAAAGCAAGGTAAAGTGAATATTAATTTTAAAGCAAATGCTTCTTTCCAGACTATGGCTAATCCTTATGATATGATGGATGCAAAGGAATATATGCAAATGTCTAATGATTTTTTTATTGAAGATTGGAAGTATAATAATAAGATTTATCCATATGGCAATGTTGATCCTAATACGGTAACTAGTAAACCTAAAATAGCATTTACAGATGACCAGTTAAAGAATGCGCGAAATGTAACCGACTGGTTTGATGAAGTGACCCGTACCGGTATCATTAATAATGAAAGCTTGTCTATTAATGGAGGCTCTGATAATTCTCGTTATTTGCTTTCTTTGGGGCATTTTGGACAAAAAGGAGTTGTATATAATAGTGGTTCCGAAAAATTTATGGGGAGATTAAGTATGGAAGTTGATCTCGCCAAATGGTTGACAACAGGTATGTCTGTTTCAGGGACTCAAATTTCAAATGATAAATTAGTATCGGCTTCTTCTGATAGTCAGGCAGGAGTTATTTCTGATGCATTGTTATATCCTAAATATCTTTCAATCTTTGATGATGAAGGTAAGTATCTGATTAATCCGGATCATCCTAATCATGCCAATCCGGTATCATGGAAAGAAATTACGAATGAAACAATAACTAATCGTTATCTGATAAATAATTTTTGGAATGTAACATTGACAAAGGAGTTGGTATTCAGAATGAGTTGGGGAGTCAATTCAAGCTTTGCCCGTACTAATCAATATTATCCTAAAACAATGTTGACCGGTTATGAGGCTAATTCAAAGGCTTATACGAAAGAGTTACGGAAAAATGATTATTTGTTGGATGCTACTTTGACTTATACAAAAGATTTGTTCAAGGGACATACTTTGAAAGTAATGGCAGGTTATGCCTATCAGAAATTTATAGAAGAATATATTGAGGCCGGTAATTCTGATTTTTTGACTGATGCTTTTGGAGTTAACAATTTGAATGCTGGTGGTGATCTTACAAAGACTGTCGGTAGTTCTAAGACAGTTACTAAGTATTTGTCTTATTTCGGACGTATTAATTATGATATTTCTGATAAATATTTGTTTACATTTACTCTTCGTGCTGATGGTAGTGATCGTTTCGGTAAAGATAATCGTTTTGGTTTCTTCCCATCCGGAGCTTTTGCTTGGCGTGTTATCGAGGAAGAATTTATGAAAAGACAAAGTGTATTGTCTAATTTGAAATTACGTTTAAGTATTGGTCAGACGGGTAATGCAGAAATCGGAGGTAACACTTATGGTTATTATGGAACTGGTTATAACTATGTGTTTGGAAATGCAGTGGTTAATGGGGTGGCAGAAAAGCAACTTGCTAATCGTAAATTAAAATGGGAAACTACAACGGAATGGAATGTGGGGCTTGACTTTGGATTTTTTAATAATCGTTTGACCGGTTCATTTGAATATTTCAATAAAATTGTTAGTGATTTGCTTGATAAACGTAATGTGGGATCTTATTATCCGGTATCTGAAGTAGCTGATAATTTGGGTGAAACACAAAGCTCAGGTGTAGAATTGCAATTAAGTTCCGTAAATATCCGTACTAAAGATTTTCAGTGGAGTACTGATTTGAATTTGTCCAGTTATAAAGATCGTTGGAGAAAGAGAAATCCATATACTATCTTGTCAGTGTATAATACGACAACAGATCCTTTACATGTGAAATGGGGATATGTGAGTGATGGAATTATTCAGATAGGTGAGAATGTCCTCCACATGTCTGATGCAGCACCTGGTAGCATAAAAATAAAAGATTTGAATGGTTGGTTGAAAGATGCTAATGGTGATTATATTTTAGATAAAGATGGGCGCAAGCAGTTATCCGGTGAGTCTGATGGAATGATTGATGATGCTGATAAAGTTATAATTTGCCGTGAAACTCCAGATTTGAGTTTCGGTATTGGCAATACATTAAATTACAAAAACTGGGATTTAAGTTTCTTCTTTTATGGTGAAATAGGCCGTGAACTGTACAATAATACTCGTTCGCAGTTTTTGAAGGCAGAACGTTTCCGTTATAGTGATAATGTCCCGACTGATGCACGAGACCGTTGGTCAAGTACTAATCCTGAAGGTAAGTATCCGTCAGGTTTGTATACTAAGTATTATAATGATACTGATTTTTGGGTGGAACCTGCTGATTTTGTCCGCTTGAAAAATATTACATTGGGATACACTTTTCCTAAAAAAGCTTTTGGGGGTATTTTTAGCAATGCGCGTCTGTTTGTAGATGCTCAAAACTTGTTTTGTATAACCAATTATACGGGAGCGGATCCTGAGACGGATAATAGTTATTCTTCTTATCCTAATCAAAGGACATTCTCATTTGGTATTGATTTAACTTTCTAAATAGTAAAAGTCATGAAAAATAAATTTGTAAAATATATTTTATCTGTAGCTGTCGCAAGTTGTATGACCGGATGTTTCGATCTGGACCATGAAGAATTTTATAATATCGATGCGGATGGTTTCCCAAAATCGGAGGCGGAACTGGATGCATCTATTGTAGGTGTATATAATACATTGGCTGATAGTTATATACAGTCGGGAATGGATAATTGTGGAGCTATTCTGAATATGTTGCCGACTGATGAAATGAATACTTCGTGGGAACATACTTGGAGGCAGCAGGATCGATTCTTATGGACGGCAAATGATTGTACAGCTCCGGAAAATGTTTATTTCAAATATCAAAGAGGGGTAACTAAAGCCACTCGAATCATTGATGCTTTGGAAAAAGCTGATATAGCCGAAGCTAAAAAGAAAAGAGGAATGGCTGAATTGAGAGTACTTAGAGTATTATATATGCAATTGTTGCATTCTTTATTCGGTCCTGTTCCTGTTGTCATAGATCCGAAAGTGGCGAATGATGTTTCTGTAGAGTGGAAACCTTCTCGTCCGACAGAAGATGAGATGCTTTCTTATATGGTAAAGGAAATTGAAGAGTCCTATCGGGATTTGGCTGTTGTCCCATCGGCTGCTGATTGGGGGCATTTTACACAGGGAGCGGCATTGACGTTATTGATGAAGATATATATGGGTGCCAAACAGTTTGACAAAGTCAATCAGGTGGCTGATGAGATTATAGGCTTAGGCACTTATGAATTATTGCCTGATTATAAAGCTGTTTTTGATATAAATAATGAAGGTGTAACTCATAAGGAAGCTATATTTGTAATAGGGCAGACTACTTCAAATGCCAAGTATGCTTGGACATGGTTTGCTTGTGTTATGCCATCGAGTCCATTATATGCGGGAACTTATTTGAAAACGATTTGGGGAGGTTTGAAAATGCCTTGGACTTTTTATGATAAATATGAAGAACAAGACAAACGTTTAGAAACGATAGTTCGGTATTATACGGATACGGATGGGAATAAAGTGGATTATAGACAAGTGGATCATCCCAAAGCGACAGGTGCTGCTCCGATGAAATATTCGGAAGACCCGGAACAGAAAGGTGAAAGGCAGTCCAATGATTTTATTATGTTCCGCTATGCGGACGTTTTATTGGCAAAAGCTGAAGCTATGAATGAGTTGAATGGTCCGTCAGAGGAGGCTATAGAATGGGTTAATCAAATACGTCGTCGGGCAAATGCAACAGAAATAAAACTGGTCGATTTTAATAAGGATACGTTTCGTGATTTTATTTTAGATGAACGGGGACGTGAACTATATTGTGAAGGACATAGACGGGATGATTTAATCAGACATGGAAAATATATAGAATATGCCCGTAAGGATGGGATGGATGCAAAAGATTATCATATTTTATTCCCGATTCCACAAAAAGCCTTGAATGAAAATAGTAATTTAAAACAGAATCCCGGATACGAAAATTGATACTTAATGTGGGGAAGAGAAAATTCTTATATGCTCTTCCCTATATTTTTATAAATTTATTGTAAGTGTAAAAAGCACCGTAAATACGATAAATAATACAGGCTTTATGGACGAATTTCCATATTATTGTATCTTATTCTATGGAATCTAATTCCATTTCGTCTTATTTTTGCAATATTGAAAATAAAAACTATGAAATACAAAAAACTCATTTCTTTTCTAGCTTTCTTTTTAGCTGTTTTGTCAGTATATGGACAGAACCCTTTTATCTTGAAATCAGGTGAACCGGTGACTATTGCCTGTGGTAATTCAGAGGAAGAAGTTGTACATACAGCTTTGAATTTGCTCAATCGTGATGTGGAGTCTGTTTTTTCTACCCGCATAATCGTTACTCCGGAAAGTAAAAAAGGAATGATTATAGTCGGAACCATCGGACAAAGTGATTTGATCGATAAGGCAGGTGTTGATTTATCTCCTATAAAAAATAAAAAAGAAGCTTTTCTGCTGGCTGTTTCTTCCACTGGTAAATTAGTTATAGCCGGCAGTGACAAGCGTGGTACTGCGTACGGCGTCATGGAACTTTCACGGTTGATAGGCGTTTCTCCATGGGAGTGGTGGGCAGATGCGACCCCTGCAAAGAAAGAGATTTTTCAACTACCGGCTTCTTATCGGAATATGCAGTCTCCTTCCGTAGAATATCGGGGGATTTTTATCAACGATGAGGACTGGGGGCTTACCCCTTGGAGCTGGCAGACATACGAGCCAAGTGATGTGAAAGGACAAATCGGTCCGAAAACACATGAGCGGATTTTTGAGTTATTGCTTCGTCTGCGTGCCAATACCTTCTGGCCGGCTATGCATGGCTGTTCTGTACCTTTTTATTTTACACCGGGCAACAAAGAAGTGGCTGATAAGTTTGGTATTTTCATTGGAACTTCTCATTGTGAACCGATGATGCGGAATACCAATGGTGAGTGGAAACGGGATGGAGTGGGAGAGTATGACTATGTTCACAACAGTGCTCATGTCTTGTCCTTTTGGGAACAACGCGTAAAGGAGGTTGCAGGGTTGGATAATCTGTATACTTTAGGTATGCGTGGCGTGCACGACGGTGCGATGAATGGTGCTAAGACCATAGAAGAACAAAAAGCCGTTCTGACTAAAGTGCTAAGGGATCAGCGCGATTTGTTGACTAAATATGTAAATAAGGATGTGACTCAAGTACCTCAAGTCTTTATTCCTTATAAGGAAGTGTTGGATGTGTACCATGCCGGGCTGCAAGTGCCCGATGAAGTGACGCTGATGTGGTGTGATGATAATTATGGTTATATCCGTCATTTCCCTACAGCGGCAGAGCGTGCCCGTAAGGGAGGAAACGGAGTGTATTATCATGTATCCTATTGGGGGCGTCCGCATGATTATCTTTGGTTGGGGACTGTCCATCCTTCCTTGGTATACCAGCAAATGTCCCTGGCATACGAACGGGGTATACAGAAAATGTGGATATTGAATGTCGGAGATATTAAACCGGCTGAATATCAGGTAGAACTTTTTCTGGATATGGCATGGAACCTGGAAGCGGTGAAGCGGCAGGGAGTCGTTGCTCATCAGCGTCATTTCCTGGAGCGTGAGTTTGGAAAAAATAGGGCTGACCGGTTACAGCCCGTCATGCAGGAAGCTTATCGTTTGGCTTATATCCGTAAGCCGGAATTTATGGGGAATACCCGCACGGAAGAGAAGGATCCTAAGTTTAAAGTGATCAGTGATTTGCCTTGGAGTGAACAGGAAATCAATGAACGTCTGGCAGCATATAGACAATTGTCAGATAAGGTGGAGCAGGAATGGCGTGCGCTTCCTGCACAGAAAAAAGAAACTTATTTTCAGTTGGTGAAGTATCCTGTCCAGGCGGCTGCTCAGATGAATAACAAACTGCTGACAGCCCAGTTGGCGCGTCGTGGAAAAGCTGATTGGGCGGATAGTGACAGGGCATATGACAGTATAGTTTCATTGACAAAACGCTATAACACAACAAAATGGAACCGTATGATGGATTTCCAACCACGCAGACTTCCGGTTTTCAACCGGGTGGAAAGAAAGGCACTATCGTCCGGGTTGCCTGAAAAACGTCAGGCTGTCTATACATGGAATGGCGCTGATTGCGCTGAAGGGGTATCGGCAATTTGCGAGGGGCTAGGCTATGAAGGGAAGGCGGTAGCCGTGTCAAAGAATAAAGAACTGACTTTTGAATTTACTGCATGGGAAACGGATTCTGTAGAGGTGGAAGTACGATTGCTGCCTAATCATCCGGTGGAAGGAGAACGGTTGCGTTTTACCATTTCATTGGATGGAAGTGCCACGGAGGCTGTTTCGTATGAAACCAAAGGACGCAGTGAAGAATGGAAGGAGAATGTTTTGTGTAATCAGGCTGTCCGCCGGATGGTTCTTCCTGTTGCACGGAAAGCTTCCCATCGTTTAATTTTTACTGCATTGGATGAAGGTGTGGTATTGGATCAGATATACCTTTATACACCTCGGATAAAATAGGGTGAACGAAGATATTCAGGGTATTTGTGCATACGGAAATTACAATGAAAAACAACTGATAAAATGAAGAAGACTTTTTTAAAATCCTTGGCTGGTATTGCGGCCGTAGCTTTTGCCGTATCATGTACGGCACCGGCTCCAAAGTATAAAACGGTGGTTGTCGATGCTCCTTTTGCTATGGAACCCATCAAAGAATGTGTTTTTCCCGAACAAGATTTTTCCATTGTGGATTATGGTGCGGTGAAAGGTGGGGAAACAGTGAATACGGAGGCCATCGCCAAAGCCATAGCAGCTTGTAATAAGGCCGGAGGAGGCCGTGTGGTTATTCCTGAAGGGGAATGGCTGACAGGACCTGTTCATTTTAAAAGTAATGTAAATCTTCATTTGGAAGAAAATGCCATATTACGCTTTACAGATAATCCTTCTGATTATCTGCCTGCTGTGATGACTTCATGGGAAGGTATGGAATGTTATAACTATTCTCCGTTGCTGTATGCTATGGATTGTGAGAATATTGCTATTACCGGAAAAGGGACACTGGCTCCTATCATGGATACTTGGAAAATCTGGTTCAAACGTCCTAAACCTCACATGGATGCTTTGAAAGAGTTATATACGATGGCTTCTACCGATGTACCTGTAGAACAGCGTCAGATGGCAAAAGGAGAAAACCATCTTCGTCCTCATCTGATTCATTTCAACCGGTGTAAAAATGTGCTGCTGGATGAATTCAAGATTCGCCAGAGTCCTTTTTGGACGATACATCTTTATATGTGTGATGGTGGTATCGTACGTAATCTGGATGTAAAGGCTCATGGCCATAATAATGATGGAATTGACTTGGAAATGAGCCGTAACTTCCTGATAGAGAACTGTGTGTTCGATCAGGGGGATGATGCTGTGGTTATAAAGGCAGGGCGTAACCAGGATGCATGGCGTCTGAATACTCCTTGTGAGAATATTGTGATACGCCATTGTGATATATTGAAAGGACATACGTTACTGGGAATCGGTAGTGAAATGTCTGGTGGTGTACGGAATGTGTACATGCACAATTGTACGGCTCCCGATTCTGTATTCCGTCTTTTCTTTGCTAAAACCAATCATCGCCGTGGTGGATTTATTGAAAATATCTGGATGAAAAATGTGAAGGCGGGAAAGATGCAACGTGTACTCGAAGTGGATACGGATGTGCTTTACCAGTGGCGTGATTTGGTACCTACCTATCAGGATAGCATTACATTCATCAACGGACTTTATATGGATAGTGTGACTTGCGACCGTACCGAGGCTGTTTATGATTTGAAAGGCGATGCCCGCCTTCCTATCAAAAACGTGGAAATAAGGAATGTGACTGTGGGGGAAGTGACAAAGTTTGTGAAGAATGTGGTAAATGCGGAGAATGTGGTGGAGGAAAATATAATTTACAAGGAGAAACAAGATAAACAATGAAAACACAAAAAAAACTATGGAGTGCTTTAGCAGCTCTGTGTGTGGCAACCGGTACGGTTGCCCAACCGGCCTACAATTATTCCAAACTGCAAAAAGAGCAGTTGGGGCGTGGCGTTGTGGCCATTCGTGAAAATCCATCGGACGTAGTGGTGTCGTGGCGTTACCTGTCTTCCGATCCGATCAATACTTCTTTCAATGTATATAGAAATGGAGAGAAAATAGCGGAAGTCCCCCATTCTACAGGTACTTTTTACCGGGATACTTACTCAGGTAATGAAAAAGCGGTATATACTGTAAAACCGGTGATAAATGGGGTTGAAACAGGTAAGTTGAATGGAAATTATACTTTGCCGGCTAATGCTCCGTCAGGTTATATCGATATTCCTCTGGACAGACCGGCGGAAGGTGTGACTCCTTCGGGACAAAAATACACCTATAGTCCTAATGACGCATCTATAGGTGATGTGGACGGCGACGGTGAATATGAAATTATCTTGAAGTGGGACCCCTCCAATGCACATGATAATGCACATGACGGTTATACAGGAAATGTTTATTTTGACTGTTATCGCCTGACCGGAGAAAAACTATGGCGTATTGACTTGGGGCATAATGTCCGCGCCGGAGCACACTATACCCAGTTTATGGTGTTTGATTTGGATGGAGATGGTAAAGCAGAAGTAGTCATGAAGACTTCTGATGGAACAAAGGATGGAAAAGGAAAGATAATAGGTGATGCCAAGGCTGATTACCGTGAACCGGGTATCACAGACGGAAATTCCCACGGAAATACACCTCGTAACCAAGGACGTATCCTGACTGGTAACGAATACTTGACCGTATTCAACGGACTAACAGGAGAAGCGATGAAAACAATTGATTATGTTCCGGCTCGTGGTAAGCTGACCGACTGGGGAGACAACCGTGCCAACCGCAGTGACCGTTTCCTGGCTTGTGTAGCTTATCTGGATGGAGTACATCCCAGTGTGGTGATGTGCCGTGGATATTATACCCGCACTGTGCTGGCGGCATTCGACTGGGATGGGAAGAACTTGAAACAACATTGGGTGTTCGACAGCAATAATCCGGGGTGTGGAGACTATGCCGGGCAGGGTAACCATAATCTTCGTGTAGGCGATGTGGACGGTGACGGATGTGATGAAATAATGTATGGTTCTTGTGCCATTGATCATGATGGAAAAGGATTGTATTCTACCCGTATGGGGCATGGAGACGCTATGCATCTGACACAATTTGCTCCCGGATTAAAAGGCTTGCAGGTTTGGGATTGTCATGAAAATAAGAAAGATGGTTCCACTTTCCGTAATGCGGCTACGGGTGAAGTGCTGTTTCAGGTGAAAAGTAGTATAGATGTAGGCCGGTGTATGGCTGCTGATGTTGATCCGCGCAATCCGGGAGTGGAGATGTGGTCATCCGATTCAAAAGGAGTACGTAATATAAAAGGTGAAGTGATTCGTCCTGACCTCAAGAGCTTTTCAGTCAATATGGCTGTATGGTGGGATGGAGATTTGCTTCGTGAGTTGCTGGATAAAAACAGGATAACCAAGTATGATTGGGAAGACGATGTATGTCGTCCGTTAATGATATTTGATGGAACGGATTCAAATAATGGTACGAAGTCCCATCCTTGTTTGCAGGGAGATATAATAGGTGATTGGCGTGAGGAGGTGCTGCTCCGTACGGAAGATAATTCGGCACTTCGTCTGTATGTGTCGCGGATACCGACTGAATACCGTTTTCATACTTTCTTGGAAGATCCGGTGTATCGTATCAGTATCGCTACTCAAAATGTGGCATACAACCAGCCTACCCAGCCTGGTTTTTATTTTGGACCGGATTTGAAAGAGGGGATATTTAGAGGTTATGAATTTAAAAATGAATAAAGACTATATACCATGAATCTGAAAACATTAAGCATGATGGGCGCTCTGTTGCTGCTGGCTGGAACGGGTGCGAATGCGCAAAAGAAGAAAGAAGTACTGAATGATTCGAATACGCCGTTACACTTGTTGCAACCTGCATACAAAGTGCCTTACGGTATGCTCACTACAGAGGAGATAAAGGCCGATATGGATCGTGTCCTTCGTTATTTGGAAAAGAATACTCCGACTCGTGTCGTTGATAAGAATACAGGTAAGGTTATTACGGATTATGCCAATATGACGGCTGATGCGCAGCTGGAACGAGGTGCTTTCCGTCTGGCAAGTTATGAATGGGGGGTGACTTATTCAGCTATGTTGGCTGCTGCTGAGGCTACGGGGGATCAGGCTTATTATAAATATGTAACAGATCGTTTTCAGTTTCTGGCCGAGGTTGCTCCGCACTTCCGTAAGGTATTGGAAAAGTATGGAACTGTAGATCCGCAGATGAAACAAATTCTGACTCCTCATGCATTGGATGATGCCGGGGCGGTGTGCGCGGCTATGGTCAAGGTGCAGATGAAGGAAAATTCACCGGAACTTAAGCCGTTGATTGATAATTATATGGATTTTATTGTGAATAAGGAGTATCGTCTTGCTGATGGAACATTTGCCCGTACCCGTCCACAACATAATACGCTGTGGTTGGACGATATGTTTATGGGTATTCCGCCGGTAGCTTGGTATTCATGTATTGCCGGTGATAAAAAGCAAATGTATTTGAGCGAAGCTGTACGTCAGATATTTCAATTTGCAGACCGTATGTGGGTACCCGGGAAAAACCTTTTCCGTCATGGATGGGTGGAAGGTATGCAGGATCATCCTGCTTTCCATTGGGGACGTGCCAATGGTTGGGCGTTGTTGACTATGTGTGAGGTATTGGATGTGTTGCCGGAGGATTATCCTCAGCGCGATAAAATTCTGGAGTTGTTCCGTGCTCATGTACGTGGTCTTGCTGCCTGCCAGAGTGGTGAAGGTTTCTGGCATCAGTTGCTGGATCGTAACGATTCTTATCTGGAAACCTCGGCCACGGCTATTTATGTATATTGCTTTGCCCATGCTATCAATAAAGGATGGATTGATGCTATGGCATACGGTCCGGTGGCACAGTTGGGATGGCATGCCGTTACCACCCAAATCAATGCGGAAGGTCAGGTGGATGGAACTTGTGTAGGTACAGGTATGGCTTTTGATCCGGCTTTTTATTATTATCGTCCGGTCAATGTGTATGCTGCCCACGGCTATGGACCGGTACTTTGGGCGGGTGCTGAGATGATTAATTTGCTGAACAAGCAGCATCCTAAAATGAATGATAGTGCCGTGCAATATTACCGTACGGAACAAAAGACTTCCGAACCAATTTTCCATGTAATGGATGGAGAAACTAAATAAGTAAAAACAAGGACTTTATAAAAAGGAGGAAAATACCATGAAACGTGAAGCTTTTAAAATGTTCTTGAAGCCGGGCTTCGAGAAAGAGTATGAGAAGAGACATGCAGCCATTTGGCCGGAATTAAAAAAAATGTTGTCCGATGGAGGAGTATATGATTACTCCATTTATTGGGACAAGGATACAAATATTCTGTTTGCTTGTCAGAAAACTAAAGGAGAGGAGTCTTCGCAAGATATGGGAGCCAATCCTATCGTGCAGAAATGGTGGGACTATATGGCGGATATCATGGAAGTGAATCCGGATAACTCTCCGGTTACTATTCCGCTGCCCGAGGTCTTCCATATGGATTAAAATAAAAAAGAGTGTATCGATTCATTCTGATACACTCTTTTTTTATACCTTTGCAAGACAAAAACACTGTGATAAATGATATGAAAAAACACATCTATGCTCTATGGGCATTCTTTATTCTTTTCAGTCAGAGTATTGCCGCATCAGTCGAGGTGCGTTCTACTCATATGACTACGGGGGATGGGGTCGCCAATAACTCAATTCGGTATATATATCAGGATAGCAAAGGTTTTATTTGGATGGGAACGCTGAATGGACTTAGTCGTTATGACGGGAATTCGTTTGTGACTTATCGTCCTGAGGGTGGAAATAAAATTTCGTTGATAGACCATCGGATTCGCGATTTGGAAGAAGATAAAAATGGTTTCTTATGGATTGCGACTTCTGCCGAGTTGTTTAGTTGTTATGATCTGAAGAAAGATTGTTTTGTTGATTTTACCGGTTGTGGGGAATATGAGCAACTGTATAGTTACAAGATGACTGACCGTGAAGGTAATGTCTGGTTGTGGCAGGATGGAAACGGGTGTCGTAAAGTGACTTATATGAATGGTGAATTTACATCTGTGGTTTTCAAGAAAGAAAATAACAATCTCCCTTCTAATAATATTACTTATATATCTGAGGATGAGCAAGGAAGAATATGGATTGGTAGCCATGACGGTATAGCTCAAGTGGTAGGGAACAAGGCAGTATTGGTGGAAGAAAATCATGATGCCTTCAAGATGATGTCTTTTGGGTAAAGATGTTTTTTTTTCTTTCGGGAACAGGAACAATTTCGTTGAAGAGAGAAGGAGAGGATAGCCGTATTGTTACCCGTTTAGGTGAAGGTAGTAAAGTATATAGTACCATGCGCTTGCAAAACGATTGGATCGTTTTTACGGAAGATGGCAGTTATGTCTTTAATTTGAGAACTCATCAGGTGAGCCGGGATACGGAACTGAATATAGCAAGAGGACAAGTTCAGATTGACAACCGGGGGAATTTCTGGATTTATAATCATACAGGTAAGGTATGGTATGTCAACGCCAAGACCAGATTTGTCAAGTCTTTCCAACTGATTCCGGCTGATAAAGTAAATTATATAGATGAGGAACGTTACCACATCGTTCATGATTCTCGTGATATTGTTTGGATTTCCACTTATGGTAACGGTTTGTTTGCTTATGATTTGGCAACTGATGAATTGCAGCATTTCGAATCCAATATTAATGGATTCAGTCATATCACTTCAAATTTCTTGCAATATATTATGGAGGATCGAGCCGGTGGTATTTGGGTCAGTTCGGAATATACGGGTATTTCTCGTCTTTCGGTCTTGAATGAAGGAGCTGAGCGTGTTTTTCCTGAAGATGAAACTTTATCAGACCGTTCAAATACCGTGCGTATGATCAACCGTATGCCTGATGATAAGATTTGGCTGGGGACCCGTCGTGGAGGATTGTATATTTATGACCCTCATTTGAAAACGATAGAGAGCAGTCGTTATTTTGATTCTAACATTTATGCTGTTGAGGAAGGGGCTGATGGTAGTATTTGGTTGGGTAGCCGTGGAAACGGATTGAGTATTGACGGGAAATGGTACACTTATCACTCGAATGATCCTCTGTCTATTGGGAATAATAATATTTTTACTCTTTACCGGGACCGGAAGAATAGAATGTGGATAGGTACTTTTGGCGGTGGATTGAATTTGGCGGTGAAGGAAAAGGATAAGTATGTATTCAAGCGGTTTTTGAACAATTTTTATAGCCAGCGCCAGATTCGTGTGATACAGGAAGACAATAATGGATGGATATGGGTGGGCACCAGTGCCGGAGTTTACATATTTAATCCTGATTCGTTAATGAATGACCCGGATAACTATATTACTTATAATTATAATAACGGTAAGTTACGTAGTAATGAAATAAAATGTATCCATCAAGATAGTAAAGGCCGGATATGGGTAGGTACTTCAGGAAAAGGCTTCAGTATGTGTATGCCAGAAGGTGATTACAGAAACTTGACTTTTGAGCATTATGATGGAAGTGACGGACTGGTAAATAGTATGGTGCAATCTATTGTTGAAGACAGGGAGGGTAAGCTTTGGGTTGCAACGGAATATGGTATTTCTCGTTTTGATCCGGATACACATGCCTTTGAAAATTTCTTTTTCTCGGCATATGCGTTGGGGAATGTCTATAGTGAGAACAGTGGTTGTGTGAGTAAGGATGGCAAACTGATGTTTGGTTCTAATTATGGATTGGTTGTTATCACTCCCGGCAAAATTGTGAATAATTCCACTGTAACTCCTATGGCAGCTTTTACCAATCTTCGAATTAATGGTATTGCCATGCGCCCGGGCGATGTGGATTCTCCGTTAGACCGTTCGTTGATTTATACAGATGAAATCGAGTTGAAATATTTTCAAAATTCTTTTGTCATAGATTTCTCTACATTTGATTATTCCGGAACGAATAGTACTAAATATACGTATCGGTTGGATAATTATGATAAAGAGTGGAGTATACCGTCTTCGTTGAATTTTGCAGCTTATAAGAACCTGGCACCCGGTACTTATAAATTGCGGGTGAAAGCTTGCAATGGGGTCGGTGTGTGGGGAGATAAAGAAACGGTTTTGAAGATTATTGTTGTTCCTCCTTTTTGGAAAACTACTTGGGCTTTCTTTATTTATGCTATTTTGATAGGGGTGGCACTATATATCACTTTCAGACTGATGCGTGACTTTAATACTTTGCGTAATCGTATACAGGTGGAGAAACAGCTGACAGAGTATAAATTAGGTTTTTTTCACGAATATCTCTCATGAGTTCCGTACTCCCTTGACTTTGATACAAGGAGCATTGGAAAAGATGCAGCGTGGTGGTAAAATCCCTAAAGAAATGGCTTATTCATTGAAGGTCATGGATAAAAGCACCCAGCGTATGTTGCGTCTTATCAATCAGTTGCTGGAATTCCGTAAGATGCAGAATAATAAACTGGCCCTTTCTTTGGAGGAAACGGATGTCATGGCTTTCTTGTATGAAATCTTTTTGAGTTTCAATGATGCTGCTGAGTCTAAGAATATGGATTTCAAGTTCTTGCCATCTGTAGCTTCTTATAAGATGTTTATCGATAAGGGTTATTTGGACAAAGTGACTTATAATTTGTTGTCTAATGCTTTCAAATATACACCCAGCGGTGGAAAAGTGACTTTTTCTGTGACGGTGGATGAAGCAAAGAAACAGTTGGTCATATCGGTAGCCGATTCCGGTGTAGGCATTCCTAAAGAGAAACGTAATGAGTTATTTAAGCGTTTTATGCAAAGTAGCTTTTCGGGTAGTAGTGTCGGAGTCGGCCTGCATTTGACACATGAACTGGTGTGTGTACATAAAGGTACGATAGTATATACTGAAAATGAAGGTGGTGGGTCTATATTTACGGTCAGTTTGCCTACTGATATTTCTGTTTATGAGGAAAAAGATTTTCTGATTCCCCATAATGTGTTGTTGGAAGAGGAGGAAGTACATCATGCAGCTGTTCTTGCAGAAGAAATATCGGCGCAAGAAGGGGGCGTGGAACTTCCATCTGCACCACTTAATAAGCGTAAAGTACTTATTATAGAAGATGATAACGATGTACGTGAGTTTTTGAAAGAAGAAGTGGGACAATATTTTGAAGTTGTGGCCGAGGCGGATGGTCCGTCTGGATTGGAACGTGCACGTACGTATGATGCTGATTTGATAATCTGTGATGTGCTGATGCCGGGGATGACAGGATTTGAGGTAACCCGAAAATTGAAGAATGATTTTGATACAAGTCATATACCTATTATTTTATTGACAGCTATGAGTTCTGCCGAAAGTCATTTGGAAGGCGTGGAAAGTGGTGCGGATGCATATATTACTAAGCCTTTTAGCCCGAAACTACTGTTGGCACGCGCTTTCAAACTAATAGAGCAACGTGAGAAATTACGTGAGAAATTTTCGAATGATCCGAATATGGTACGACCGGCTATTTGTACCTCTGATAAGGATAAAGAATTTGCTGACAGATTACAGATGGTTATGGATCAACAGATTGGTAATGCTCAGTTTACGATTGATGAGTTTGCTTCGATGATGGGATTGGGACGAACCGTTTTTTATCGTAAGGTACGTGGGGTGACGGGATATTCACCCAATGAATATATCCGGATTATTCGTATGAAGAAAGCGGCGGAACTGTTGTTGGAAAATCGTTATACGGTAGCCGAAGTTTCTTATAAAGTAGGTATTAATGATCCGTTCTATTTTAGTAAATGTTTTAAGCAACAATTCGGTGTGGCACCTTCTGTTTATTTACGTGGAAAGGAAGAGTCCGGGATACAGGAAACAGAAAATAAGGAATGATGAAAACAAGATTTTAAATAAGAAGGTCAATCGAGAATGATATAGAATCGGTTGACCTTTTTGTTTTAATGGACTATATATTTAGTATGGTTTGAGACTGATTTTTGTCAGTACTTTGCGACTTACAATATAGAGTATCCATGTACAAGCAGAAGCGGTGAGTAATGCTGCTATTTGTCGAGTGGTATCAGATATATCTAGAGGCAGAGACGCTCCGAGCCACCAACCTGCCAAGGCTGTGGTAACAGTAAGTAAGGCCATAATGATGCTTACTCCTAAAATGAACATTATTCTTTTCATAAATGGTTTAAGTTTGATTCAATATTAAATATAAATGCTATTTCAAGTCTGTTTGTTCATGATTATATAAAAAATCGTGGTAAAGGGGATGTAAATTAAAAAAGGAGTATTCTCGGGAAGAGAATACTCCTTTTTTATGTAGGAATGATAAATCTTACTGATTAACTCTTTTTTCCTGAATTCTAGCTTTCTTGCCAGTAAGAGCACGTAAATAGTACAATTTAGCACGACGAACTTTACCAACTTTATTAACAGTGATACTGTCGATAGCCGGAGATTCGATAGGGAAAATACGTTCAACACCTACAGTTCCAGACATTTTACGAACGGTGAAACGTTTTTTGTCACCATGTCCAGCGATTTTGATAACAACACCACGGTACAACTGTACACGTTCCTTGCTACCTTCAACGATACGGTATGCCACTGTAATAGTATCACCAGCTTTGAATGAAGGATGCTGTTTGCCAGTAGCAAATGCTTCTTCAGCAATTTTAATTAAATCCATTTTTTTGATTTTAAATTGTTTATCGTTACCAACGCAACATATCAAGTAACTCTTCTTTGACAGCGATTGCGCGAAAGCGGTGCAAAATTACTAGATTTTTGTCATACAGCCAAATTAAATTCAACTATTTTTCATCTGATATCGTTGGTTGCAACTTCTTTTTTAACTACATTTGGGCAATAAACAACTAATAAACATGAAACCAAACCGAATTATGTGTATCATTCCGGCAGGAATAGTAGCCGGGATTTTTATGTTTTCAAGCTGTCATTCAGGCTATTCTCTGGCGTCAGTTGAGGGAAGCAGGATAGAAGTGACAGCAGCTTTGGATGCTAATCCGGATTCCGCTGCAATCGCTGTTTTGGCTCCGTATCAAAAAACGGTTGATAGTATTATGTCACCGGTCATAGGACAAAGCGCTCGTTTTATGGATCGCTTTCGTCCTGAAAGTGAGTTATCCAACTTGGTAGCGGATATTTTACGTTATTCTGCTTCTGCATATATAGGCCGTATGGCCGACGTGGGGGTGACGAATATGGGGGGACTACGTACGGCTTTGCCCGAGGGGGATATAACTTACGGTAATATTTATGAAATAACTCCCTTTGAAAATACATTGTGCATTGTTACTATGAATGGGTCTTTGCTGCGTGAACTTTTTGAAAATATAGCAGCTGTGCATGGTGAGGGATTAAGTGGCGCTTGTCTTGAAATTTCTGGAGATGGAAAATTATTGGATGCTACAGTGGCTGGAAAAGAAATTGAAGACTCCAAAGAGTATAAAGTAGCCACCTTGGATTATTTGGCTGAGGGAAATGACCATATGACTGCTTTTGCCAAAGTGGGCGATGCGGATAAATTGCTGCCTGAAAAGGCCACAGTGCGTCAGTTGTTTCTGAACTATGTGAATGAGCAGACTAAAGCAGGGAAGAAAATAGACTCAAAGATAGAAGGAAGAATTACCGTTAAAGAATAAACTGAACCGTTATGAAACGAATATATGTATTATTTACTGCTTTGTGTGTATGTTGTGCGCTGGCAGCACAGGATATCAAAGAACTTTTGATACTTCATACTAATGATACCCACAGCCGTGTGGAACCTATCCCCATTACTGATCCGAATCCGGAGTTTGCAGGAAAAGCGGGTTTTGTACGTCGTGTTACCTTAATAAAAGAAATACGGAAACAGGATAAGGATTTGTTATTGTTTGATTGTGGTGACTTTTCACAAGGCTCTCCTTTTTATAATATGTTTGGTGGTGAGGTTGAAGTGAAGCTGATGAATGAAATGGGATATGATGCCGGGATTATTGGAAATCATGAGTTTGATTTGGGCTTGGATAATATGGCACGTCTTTTTAAAATGGCGGATTTTCCTGTTGTTTGTGCTAATTATGGTGTACAGGGAACTGTTTTGGAAGGGCTTGTCAAACCGTATGTTATTTTGGAACGTAAGGGGATAAAGGTAGGTGTGTTCGGACTGAGTCCTGCATTGGAGGGGCTAGTACAGGCAAAAAATTGTGAAGGAGTGGTTTTTGAAAATCCAATAGAGGCTGCTCAGCGTGTGGCGGATATATTGAAGAATCGGGAAAAATGTGATTTAGTGGTTTGTTTGTCTCATTTAGGGTGGCAAGGAAAACCTTATTCTGATGAAACTTTGATTCTTAATACTCGTAATATTGATATTGTCTTGGGAGGTCATTCGCATTCTTATTTTGATAAGACTTTGTTTTATAAGAATTTGGATGGCAAGGAGATTCCATTGCAACAAATGGGAAAAAATGCTGTTTATGTGGGAAAAATGAAAGTAAGGATGGAAAAGAACTGATAGTTGCTGTTGTATAAGGAAATCTGATATAATTGAAGAAATTAGATGAAGAGAAACGTTTTGTTATTTATAAGTTTATGTGTCGTCGGATGTGTGATGACGTATGCACAGCAGATGCCTGGGCTGTTACAAAAGGGGAAGGCGGATACTCAGGATTGTAAGGCATGGGTGGATGAACAGCTTTCTGAAATGAGTTTGAAGGAAAAGATAGGACAACTGTTTATACACACAGTAGCTCCTCTTCAGACACAACGAAATAAAAACAATATATATGCAGCTATAAAAGAATATAAAGTAGGAGGATTACTTTTTTCGGGCGGCCAGTTGTCTGATCAGGTTTTATTGACTAATTATGCGCAGAGTCTGGCGGAAGTGCCTTTGCTCATAACTTTTGATGGTGAATGGGGGCTGGCTATGCGCTTGAAGGGAACCCCTCGTTTTCCAAGAAACAGAGTCTTGGGATGTATACAGGATAATGAACTGCTTTATGAATATGGTAAGGAAGTAGCCCGGCAATGTAAGGAGATAGGTGTGCAGATCAATTTTGCTCCGGTGGCCGATGTAGATGTTAATCCTCGGAATCCGGTTATTAATACCCGTTCTTTTGGTGGTGATCCTCGGAATGTGGCTCAAAAAGTGGTAGCTTATGCTCGTGGTTTGGAGGATGGAGGGGTATTGTCTGTCTGTAAACATTTTCCGGGACATGGAGATACGGAAGTGGATTCTCATAAGGCGTTACCGGTTTTGAATTTTGATCGTGCGCGTTTGGACAGCATTGAGCTTTTTCCGTTTAAAGAGGCTGTTAAAGCAGGATTGGGAGGTATGATGGTAGGACATTTGGAGGTACCTGAATTGGGTAAAAATCCGGCTTCGATTTCTTCACATATTATTTATAATCTGCTTTGTCGGGAATTGGGCTTTCAAGGCTTGGTTTTTACAGATGCTTTGGAGATGAAAGGTATTTCGCAAAATGAGAATATATGCGCTCAAGCCTTGATAGCAGGTAATGATTTATTATTGGCTCCCCGTAATTTGAAGAGAGAATTGGATGGTGTTTTAAATGCTGTAAAAAGTGGAAAACTATCAGAAGAACTGATTACGGAAAAATGTCGTAAGGTATTGACTTATAAATATGTTTTAGGGTTGAAGAATAAACCTCACATCCAACTTTCCGGGCTGGAGAAACGATTGAACCGTCCGGAAACGAAGGAGTTGATTCTCCGCTTGCAGAAAGCTGCTATAACGGTTCCTGCCAATGTAAATGGAATCTTGCCCTTGGATTCAAAATTGAGGGGAACGGTGGTTCTGAATATTGGGAAAACTCCCGGTGCTGGGCTTGCTTTTTATAATCGTTTGCAAAATACACTTTCTCTCACACGTGTTGTTGCTCGTCCGGATTCGATGGAAGCTATCAGAAAACGATTGTTGGGTAGTCAGCGTGTAATTGTGGTGGTTACTTCGGATGATTACAAAAAGTATAAAACAATGCTTGATTCGCTTCCGGCTGATTTGCCTGTTATTTATGTGTTTCTGATGCCATTAAAGTCTATGTTGGATATGGAGGGCTATTGGAAGAAAGCGGCGGCTGTAGTATTGGGGCATACTGATGAATCTGCTATTCAGGAGTATGTGGCTGATGTCTTGGTAGGAAAGGCAGTGGCAGACGGGCGTTTGTCGGTGGCTGTCGCCGATTTGTTCAAACCGGGTGATGGAGTGACTATAACTCCTAAAGTGTCTCGTATTTATAGACCTGAGGATTATGGTATGAATTCCAAAATACTGGAAAAGATAGACAGGATAGCCATGGAAGGAATCAAGGCGAAGGCTTATCCTGGTTGTCAGATTCTAATTTTTAAAAGATGGGAAACCAGTATATGATAAGTCTTTCGGCACTTTCACTTATGAAAGTGACCGAAAGGTGGAAAAGGATGATTTGTATGATTTGGCTTCGTTAACCAAGACCACGGCAACGCTGTTGGCTGTTATGAAACTTTACGATGAAGGAAAATTTGGTTTGACCGATCGCATATCTCAATACATTCCAGCTTTAAAAGGTACGGACAAGGAACGTGTCACTATTGAGGAGTTACTTTTACATCAGTCGGGCATTCCTGCTTTTTGGCCTTTTTATAAGGAGACTATAGATAAAGACAGTTATAAGGGGAGTTTTTACAGAGCAAGACCGGACGCTAGTCATCATACGCAAATAGATACACGGCTGTATGTCATTGATAAGTTTGATTATAGAAAAGAGTTGATGGCAAAAACTTTCTCTGCTGATTATCCTTTACAAGTAGCTGACAGTATGTTTCTTCATCGTTCTTTTCGTGATTCCATTATGGTACAAATAGGACGTATTCCATTAAAAGACAGGAGATATCGTTACAGTTGCCTGAACTTTATGTTATTGAAGGAAATGGTAGAGAATATCAGTAAAATGCCTATGAATCTTTTTTTCAGATAAGGAATTCTATAAACCGATGGAGATGAACCGTACGGCTTATTTGCCGCTTCGGCAGTTCAAAAAGGGAGGAAATTGTTCCTACAGTGAAAGCGGATTATTTGCGTAAAGGAAAAGTGTTGCAGGGTTATGTACACGATGAATCAGCTGCTTTCATGGGAGGGGTATCAGGAAATGCCGGTTTATTTTCCACGGCTCGTGATGTGGCAAAAGTGTATCAGTTATTGATTGATGGAGGGGTTTATAATGGAAAGCGTTATCTGAGTAGGGAAACTTGTGATTTATTTTTAACCCATACCTCAAAAATCAGTAGGAGAGGATTGGGATTTGACAAACCGGATGTGAATAATAGTGTGAAAAGTCCGTGTGCGGAGGAAGCGCCCGAAGAGGTGGTAGGACATACTGGTTTTACCGGAACTTGCGCTTGGGCAGATCCGAAAAATCATTTGGTTTTTGTTTTTCTGAGTAATCGGATTTATCCGCGTCCTTTTGACCATAAACAGTTGATGCGGTTAAATATCCGTCCTCGTATGCAACAGGTTATGTATCAGGCTTTGATGAAATGATCATATTTAGATTAAATACAAATTAGTGCATTTTTGTAATCTCTATGTGACAACTAATAGAGAAAAGCTGTATATTTGCTCCATCAATTAGTACTAATAATTTAATAATTAACGAAAATGGCTTACGTAATTAGTGACGATTGTATCGCTTGCGGTACTTGTATCGATGAATGCCCGGTAGAAGCAATTTCTGAAGGCGATAAGTATTCTATCAATCCGGATCTGTGTACAGAGTGCGGAACTTGTGCTGATGCTTGTCCTTCTGAAGCTATTCACCTTGGCTAAGCAGTACAATTTTGTTCTTTAAAGTTAATAACGATCGTTTCCGTTGATGGAAACGGTCGTTTTTTTGTTTATCTAAATTTTGTTTTGATTGGAAGCTCGTATGTCTGCTTTATGAATAAAAAAATCAGGCATCACAGAAAAAAACGGATGCCTGTTCTTTTTATAGAGAAAGAATATTTTATTTTAATAGGGCTAATGCTTCTTTGATGCGGCGCATAGCTTCTATAATATTCTCATCGGAAGTTGCATAACTCATACGGATGCATTCGGGGGAACCGAATGAAGTACCACCTACACATGCCACATGACCTACTTCAAGCAGATACATTGCTAAATCGTCAGCGTTATTGATGTTGCGGTCACCTGCTGATTTGCCAAAAAAGGAATCACATTTCGGGAATAAATAGAATGCTCCTTGAGGATTGCTTACTTCAAATCCTGGAATTTCTTTTGCTAATTTTACAATAAGGTCACGGCGGCGCTGGAATGCTTGGCGCATTTCCTCTACGGGAGCCTGAGTACCTGTATAGGCAGCTTCGGCAGCTTTCTGAGAAACAGAGCACGGACCTGAGGTATATTGTCCTTGCAGCTTATTTACAGCTTTTACAATCCATTCCGGACCGGCAATGAACCCGATTCTCCATCCTGTCATAGCATATGCTTTTGAAACTCCGTTTACAATAATTACATTGTCATGAATCTCAGGGAATTGGGCAATGCTTTCATGTTTGCCACTGTATGTGATATGTTCGTAAATCTCATCGGCTATAACATATACTTGCGGGTGCTTTGCCAAAACAGCGGCCAAGCCGGCCAACTCTTCTTTGGTATAAACGGAACCGGTGGGATTTGACGGTGAGCAAAGAATCAATGCTTTGGTTTTAGGAGTAATCGCTGCTTCTAGTTGTGCAGGGGTGATTTTGAAATCCTGATCAATACCCGCAGTGATAATAACAGGAGTTCCGTCTGCTAGTTTTACCATTTCAGGATAGCTTACCCAATAGGGAGCAGGGACTATTACTTCGTCACCGTCGTTAACTAGAGCCATAATCGTATTACAAACAGATTGCTTGGCACCGTTTGCACAGGAGATTTGTGCAGCTGTATAGTCTAATCCGTTTTCATTCTTCAGTTTGGCTACGATTGCATTGCGAAGTGCAGGATATCCCGGAACTGGAGAATATCTGGAAAAGTTATCATCTACTGCCTTTTTTGCTGCTTCTTTGATGTAGTCCGGGGTATTGAAGTCCGGTTCACCTACGCTTAAATTAATGACATCAACTCCTTGGGCTTTTAACTCATTACTTTTTTGGGACATGGCCAATGTTGCTGAAGGAGACAAACGATTCAGACGATCTGATAATTGATTCATTGCTATTATTTTTTAATGTGTTTAAGTTTACTTGCTGCAAAATAAAGGATAATATCTTAATTATGAAAGTAAAACAGACGAAATCGCATAAAAAAGTGATGTGATTTCGTCTGAGTTATAGCTTTTTTATTTGTTAAAGTGCAATGTGTGTCCCATTCTGTCTTTTTTGGTTTTTAAATAACGCTCGTTATATTTGTTAGGCGTGATTTCAATGGGAACGTTTTCAACTATGGACAAACCGTATGATTCCAATCCTACACGTTTGACAGGATTATTTGTCAGCAAACGCATTTGGGTGACGCCTATACTGCGTAGTATCTGTGCTCCGACTCCGTAATCACGTTCATCTGCCTGATGCCCTAAAAGGATATTTGCTTCTACAGTATCCACACCATTTTCTTGCAATTTGTAGGCTTTCATCTTTTCCATTAGTCCTATGCCTCTTCCTTCTTGGTTTAAGTAAACAACAGCACCTTTTCCTTCTTTTTCGATCATTTGCAATGCTTTGTGCAGTTGTTCTCCACAGTCACAACGCATGGATCCGAAAATATCACCGGTGGCGCAAGAAGAATGTACACGTACCAAAACGGGTTCTCCTTCTTTTATGTCACCTTTTATAATAGCGATATGTTCTAAACCATTGCTTTTCTGGCGGAAAGGTATCAGACGGAAATGGCCGTATTCAGTCGGCATGTCCACTTCCACCCCTTTTTCTACTAATGACTCTTGCTTCAGACGATAGGCGATCAAGTCACGGATTGAAATTAGTTTCAGCCCCCATTCATCGGCCATTTTTCTTAGTTCGGGCAGACGTGCCATGGTTCCGTCCTCACTCATGATTTCCATCAGTGCGGCGGCAGGGTATAGTCCTGCCAGACGCGCCATGTCGATACAGGCTTCTGTATGGCCTGCACGTCTCAGCACCCCTTTGTCTTGTGCATATAATGGATTGACATGCCCCGGACGTCCGAATGTTTCGGGAGTGGAGGTGGGATCGGCAAGAGCACGGATGGTAGCGGCCCGGTCGTGGATAGAAACTCCGGTACTGCAACCTTCCAGCTTATCTACAGTTACAGTGAAAGGAGTACCTAGAACTGACGTGTTTGTATCTACTTGATGAGGTAATTCCAATTCTTTGCAACGAGAAATGGTAATAGGTGCACAAAGCACGCCACGTGCATGTTTCAACATGAAATTGACTTGTTCGGGAGTAATTTTTTCCGCAGCAACAATTAAATCGCCTTCATTTTCACGATCTTCGTCGTCCACTACAATGACAAACTTACCTTCACGGAAGTCAGCTATCGCTTCTTCGATGGTATTTAGTTTTAATTCTTCCATAGTCAAATTATAAATGATTTATTGTTTATTCTTTCTTGAATTTCACGGTTGGTCTTGATTATGTTTTTTAAATCTTTATCCAGCCGGATACTGAACCGCCAAATGCGGAAATAGAAGAACAGGCCTATTGGTACAATGATTCCTGCAAGTAAATTAAGCCATTGGTTGTCAAACGGACTTTTGTGAGCTTTGGTGGACAAAATGGGATATTTATTTAAGTATTCCAGTAATACTCCATCTTTGCTGTTGGATAATTCTTCTATGAGTAGTTCCATTTTGGCACTGATATCGGCTATGACGTCGTCATGTCCTTTATTGGTGAAGATGCGGATATAATTAGGTGCATCGGCCAGTCTATGCTTGATGGCATATTCGTTACAGATGTTGCATAGTTTCTCCAATTCCGTTTGTATACGTGGATAGTCCGGATCTTCTATAATAACTTCTTTTTTGAATACATGGCGCGAGGGGCGCAGACCTAGCAGCATACGGAAGAAATTGATGTATACTTCGGCATTGAATACCACAGAGTCATTATTTGACTTATAAGTAAAGAAGGCTCCGATAGGTGCCAATACAATGGTACTCATCCACACGCCCAATACCATATTCATTTCACCGCTTTTTGCTACTCGGGTAGCTCCGGAATCAATGATATAATAAATTACGAAAATTAAGACGGATACCACTACGGGCATTCCTAAACCTCCTTTGCGGATGATGGCTCCCAAAGGCGCACCGAATGAAAAAGAAATCAAACAACTGAGAGAGAGGGTTGATTTTTTGTGCCAGTCGGCTTCGTGTTTCCGGATATTGTTGTCCGCATCTGTAGTTTGATAGCTTTTCATGCTCCATTCGCTGGCCAGTGCCTCGGTACGATCCGCCGCACTACCCAGTGTCTTATCTTTTTCAGCTAAAGTATAGGAATTGAACAGGCTGTCCACATTGATTTTGTTGTTTGTTTCAACTATTTTTGCGGAGTCTGTTTTCGATAATACGATATTGCGATAAGTCGAGGCTTTTATTTCATTATACATACTTCTTCCCAAGCTGTCGGCACGGTGGTTCAGTGAGTCGATGGACTGGCTGATTTCAATCATGTTTTTGCTGTCCGAACGGTCACTTAAAAAGCTTCCATCTACCATGTTGAATCCACCGTCAAATTCGATAATGGTATGTTTCTCTCTGAAGGTTTCACGTCGATAGGGGACATTATTGGATGAAATGGTCTGCGATTTCAGATTTTCGAACTGTTCTCCGTTATACAGATGTAGATAAAGATGTTGTTTGTCTGCTGTCATCTCCATTTTTCCTTCGGAAGCCCATATAATGTGAGCGTTTTCAAACCCATCTGAAAAGTTGTAGATCAGTACATCTTTTAGCATTCCTGTTTCACGGTCTTTCTGTTTTACATATATATTATACCCCTCAATTTCGTCGTAAAATACACCTTCCGGAATATCCAGTTCTGGTGAAGTTTGCTTCATGGATACAAGTAAAGTAAGCAGTTTGATCTGCGCTTTGGGAGCTATGACATTTTGAAAATAAAACGAGGTACAACACAGGAAAGTACAAAAAATAATCAGTGGACGTATGATCCTCAATAAGGGAATACCCGCTGCTTTCATTGACAGTAATTCATATCTTTCACCAAAGTTACCGAATGTCATTAAGGCAGCTAATAAAATTGCCAAAGGTAGGGACAAAGGTATTAAGGTCAGAGCAGAATAAAAGAAGAATTGTGCTAAAACACTCATTTCCAATCCTTTTCCAACCAACTCGTCTACATATCTCCATAAAAATTGCATCATGAAGATGAAGAGACAGATGAAAAAACGTACCTATAAAGAGCATCAAAAAGCTCTTTAGGATAAATATATCTAATTTTTTTATGCGTAGCATTATTTCATTTTGTGCAACTATCAAGGCACAAAAATAGCATAAAAAACGGAGAGCAAAGACAAGTTTTGCATATTTTTATAGAATTACAGTCCACTTACCCTTTTTAGCTTCTCTATTTCGGAATCCCAAAGTTCTTTCGTATCTTCTACTTCATCGGGGGCTGCCCAGTCAATCACTTCCAGCATATAGTCAGAGGTTAGTTCGTTATAGACCATTTTCAATTCAAAATAGGCTTTAGGATCTTCATCATCCAGCCATCGAAAGCGTATAAAACTGTTAACCCGGAAGTTTGTAACTTCAGCTTGCCGTGTTTCTGTTTTTCCCCAATAAAAGGTGAATACTTTGTCTTTGAATGTCACCTTGTCTGCAAACCATGTTTCCAGGCCGGATGGAGTACTGATAATAGACCATACGATGTTACCGGATCCGGCTTTCAACATGTACTCCAAGCGAATTTTTTCTTTTCTCATAGGTTAGCTTTTTAAAGTTTCGGTGGCAAATTAAGCCAAATTTTCTTATTTGCCATAATAAATGCTATGTTTTTTGAAATATTTATTAGCCATATACTAAGCTGTTTTTCTCTTTAAAAACGAATTTTACAAGAAAAAGTTCTCTGAAATGTTGCAAAATTCAAAATAACTTTCTATCTTTGCACCCGCAATTGAGAAATGATGGCGGGATAGCTCAGCTGGTTAGAGCGCATGATTCATAATCATGAGGTCCCCAGTTCAATCCTGGGTCCCGCTACAATGAACAATTTTAGACTGTTGAGAGGCTTCCACTCTTGGCGGTCTTTTTAAAAAACGATGGCGGGATAGCTCAGCTGGTTAGAGCGCATGATTCATAATCATGAGGTCCCCGGTTCAATCCCGGGTCCCGCTACACAAAACAAGGTATTTATGAATTTGTTTCATGGATATCTTGTTTTTCTTTTATTTATATTGGACTTATTTTGGGTCAGTTTGAAAACTTGGGCTCTGCGGAAATTTCCGCAGAGCCAATATTCCTGCCATTCCATGCTGAGTTAAAATGGTGGGAGGTTTAGGGCGTTATTTCGAACTGACCATGTAATCTGATGTCTGTAGAAGAAGCTCCGAGCATTACTTTGAAACTACCCGGTTCCACACGGAAATTCATATTTTTGTCCCATAATCCTAAATCTTGTGGTCGCAATCTGAAATGAACAGTTTGTTCTTCTCCAGCTTTCAGACTGATACGTTCAAAGCCGCGTAATACTTTGGTATAAGTGGTAACGCTGCTGATTTCATCCCGTAAATAAAGTTGTACTACTTCATCTCCTTTTACTTTTTCCTGTATTTTTGATTTTACAACTTACATGGATATCTCCTTGTACTCCTTGATGTGATGGTGATATATGTAAATCACTGTAAGTAAAAGTGGTATAACTTAAACCATGCCCGAAAGGATATAACGCTCCGTAAACGGAAGTGGAGGAACTTTCGTCTGACCCTGGTTTAAAGGGAAAAGCAAAAGGAATTTGCCCTACAGATTTAGGAAAAGTAACTGCCAGTCTTCCCCCCGGATTATAATCGCCGAACAAGGCTTCGGCCACAGCTTGTCCGCAAAATTCTCCGGGAAACCAAGCATGTAAAATGGCAGGTACATGAGCTGCTGCGTAGTTTATAGAAGAAGCGCGTCCGTCGAGCATTACTAGAATGACCGGTTTTCCGGTAGCACAAACAGCTTTTAAAAGTTCTTCCTGCCGTCCGGGAAGGTTAAGGCTGGTTCGTGAACGATCTTCCCTGACGGTCAACTCATTCCCTCCTAATACCATGACTACCACCTCGGCTTGTTTGGCTGCACGAATGACTTCTTGCATTAATCGGACTTCTTCCGCAGTTTTCGGGAAATCAAGGATTTCACTTTCCGGGAAATGAGGGTCTATGATGTCACATCCTTTTTTATAGATCACTTCTGCATGAGGCAACAGTTCTTTTATACCCTGATAAACGGTTTTAATAGGAGCATTGGCCGGACCGTATCTGCAAATCAATTGAGTCTGTTCGTCGGCATTGGGACCGATAACGGCAATGGAACGGATAGATTTGGATAAAGGAAGCAGGTGCGTTTCATTTTTTAGTAATACAAGTGACTGACGGGCAGCCTCCAATGACACAGCTTGATGTTCCTTACTATGGACTATTTGTTCTGCTTGTTTACCATTGCCACGATAGGGATTGTCAAATAACCCTAGCCAGAATTTGATACGAAGTATCTCGGCTACCCGTTTGTCGAGAGTTTCCTGAGAGATTTTGCCATCATCAACAGCTTTACGAAGAGGCAAGATAAAATCGGCAGGCGGAGTGAAATGGGTACGGATATTCAGTCCGGCATTGACCGCCTGTGCTATTCCGTCTTCGTATGTATCTGCTACTTTATGCTTGTTGGAGATAAATTCCACAGCTTCACTATCCGATACTACGTATCCTTTAAATCCCCATTCTTGACGTAATATTTCGGTCAGAAAATGGTAGCTTCCCGTAATGGGTTCCCCGTCATAGTCATTATAAGAGCTCATTACTCCCAGCGCTCCGGCTTCTTGAAATGCCATCCGGAAAGGTTCTATATATAAGGTACGCATTTCTCGTGGGGCTACGTGTGGGTCGGTTCGTGTCTTTCCGTCACGTCCGCCTATCGGGATACTATAAACTGCAAAATGTTTCGGAGTAGCTACCAGATTGTATTTTTGCAAACTGGTAATCATTTGTTTTCCTAATTCTCCTACTAAATAAGGATCTTCTCCGTATGTTTCTACACATCTTCCCCAGCGAGGGTCTTGGGCGATATCAAGGATGGGAGAATAGATGTTGGTATATCCCAATGCTACCGCTTCTTTAGCTTCCACTTCTCCGATACGGGCTATTAAATTTTTTGTTCCAGGTGGCACCCTGTCCGCACTGGGCGGGGAAGTAGGTTGCCCGGTCATGACATAATCCGCGAATACCTTCATTGGTGAAATCTACTGGGATACCTAAACGTGTTTTTTCTACAAACCAGCGTTGAATGGTGTGTTTGGCATCCACATGTTTGGCGTATGGAAAAGAATATTCGGACTTGAAAGCCCCTAATCCGTTATGCTCTTCATCTATGTTTCCTATTCCGTCTTTCCATACTTCTGTTTTCCAATTGTCTTGAGGCAACGCATCTTTCAGTACGCGTCCTGAACCGTAAAGGGTGGCCATTTGACAGGCTTTTTTCTTCTAGTGTCATTTGTGAAAGCAGGTCTTGTACTCTGTCTTCCAGCGGGGCTTTAGGATTTTCATATAGATCCATTTTCCCGTTCTTGTTGAAGTCTATCCATCCTTTGTGGTAAATTCCGTCCGGTGTGCCCCCTGATATTGGGGTACAGAATAGGAAAGTGATTGCTACAGATAAAGTGTGTTTATTCATGCTATTTAAGTTTTGTATATATCTAATACGTACAAAGATAGTTTTTTACTCATTTCTTTGGAAGATAATTTTAGAATAAAGTTGAGTGTTTCTTGATTCTGGTTCGTTTTTATAATAAACAATGAAGATAGCTATGAAACATGTATTTTTATTTGGAATATTCGGTTGGCTTTTATCATTTACGCTTGTTGCACAAACAGGAATTTGGCAATGGTCTGTACCTGTTCGTAATTTTAGCACTCATCCCAAAAATTCTGAGTCAAGGGCTTACTTGTGGATTCCCGGGCAGTGTGAACAAGTAAAAGCAATCTTGGTTGCCCAACACAATATGGAGGAAATTTCTATCCTTGAAGATGAGGCTTTCCGACAACGTATGGCTGAGCTTGATGTTGCTCAAATATGGGTATGTCCTTCTTTCAATCATGGATTTGATTTTACGGATGGGGCATGGGAAACTTTGGATGGCCTTTTGGCAGATCTTGCTGAAGAATCTGGATATAAAGAGTTGTCTACAGCTCCTTTAATAGCCATAGGACATTCGGCTGCTGCTAGTTGGCCTTATTATCTTGCTGCCTATAAACCGGAACGTACATTGGCATGCATTTCTGTCAGTGGTCAGTGGCCATATCATCGTGATCGCTGGCTATGTCCGGATATTTGGGGAGAACGTAACATCAATAAAATTCCTTGTCTGGAAACCATGGGAGAATATGAATCAGCACATACATGGAGCAATGAAGGTTTGAAAGAACGTAAGGAGCATCCATTGCTGCCTTTAAGCATGTTGGCCTGTCCTGCTGAAGGACACTTTGCCTATACTCCGGAAAAAGCACAATATATAGCTCTCTATATCAAGAAGGCAATGCATTATGGACACGTAGATCCGACAAAGGAGGGATGGTTGATGGAGCGATGGAAAAAAAAGTGAAAAGCCTTCATGTATTCCGGCACCGGTAAATCAATTTAAAGGGGATCCTGCACAAGCATTTTGGTTTTTTGATCGTGAGATGATAGAGGCTACTTTGGCGTATCAATCCCGATATTACGATATGAAGCCACAATTGGTAAGTGTGTCTCAAAACGGAAAAACAGTATCCCAACAGAATACTCATTTACAAGTTCACCCGGCTTTTATACCACAGGAAGATGGTATCACATTTCAATTGACCCCTGTTTTTTGGATACTGTTCCAGGAGAAAGTCCCCGACTTTCCAATTGGACTGATTTGCCTGTTGGGGCATCTATTGGTCATGCTGGAAAAGCTCCGGTCCTGCAGATGATTACCGGCCCAGTTGTTTTAGTTGATTCTGTGACATTTCGAATACAATGGAATCGGGGAACTTTATGGACGGACAAGAAATCGGATATTGTTTTTTCAATAACTCATCCGGGAGATGAAGAATATAAACCGGCTGTTCAGCAAGCTCAGATGATAATTCCGGTTAAAAATACGGAAGGACAGCAGCAATATATTAAGTTTGCAACGTTACCGGACATAAAGCGTGGTACTAAGTACGTTTCTTTATCTGCTGTTTCCAGTTGTGGCTTGCCGGTCGATTTTTATGTGGAATCGGGACCGGCTTATGTGGATGGTAATCGATTGATATTAACTGCTATTCCTCCTAAAACCACCTATCCGGTAAAAGTAACTGTAATAGCATGGCAATACGGAAAAAACTCTGATCCTAAGATAAAGACTGCAGAGCCGGTAAAGCAAACATTTTATATTCGGTAACTTTAAATTTGAATGGAAGAGGCGGATGATAAAATAATTCATTTGGATTGAGTGGAATAGCTTTATGATACGTATTTTTGTGAAAGAGAATGAATAGAATTATGAGAAAGATCGTTTTATGGATATGCTTGCTTGTAACAAGTGTATTATATGCACAGGAAACTTCCTTATCGGTGAAACTGTCACAAGGTCATCCCCGTTATCTGACGGATAGTAATGGCAAAGTTGAAACGCAGAAGTTGATAAAGGAAGAACCGTGGGCACAGGAAGTGTTTGAAAAGTTAAAGCAACGGACTGACCGGTATGCTGACCGAGGGCCTGAATGGCTTACTTCCCGTTTGCAAATGTATTGGAAAACTCATGCAACGGAGGTATATATTAAAGGAGAATATTATGATCATGCAGGAGGAGAGAAGGCGCCGGCTCCTACGGTGATGTATACCGGTGCACGCAGTCATGCAACTAACTATGTACGTCCCAAGCTGGAAGATTTGAAGCCTTATCAGGAAGATGCTCGGGGAATGTATCTGGCAAATGGGACGTTGGAAGGCAGACCGTACGAATGGGTGAATATCAGTAAAACCGGAAATATCATCCAAAGTATTAATGTAGAGATACTGGGTATCGCCCGTGATGCCGCTTTTCTTTGGTGGATGACCGGGGAGAAGAAATATGCTGATTTGGCAGCTTCGGTATTTGACACTTATATGACGGGGATTTATTACCGGAATGTTCCCAAGGATTTGAATCATGGACATCAGCAGACTTTGGTGGGTATGAGCAGTTTTGAAGTCATTCACGAGGATGCTGTGAATGCTTTGGTTCCATTGTATGATTTTTTATATGATTATTTGAAAACCGATAAGGCTGATAAGATGGACATCTATGCCGGAGCATTCAAGAAATGGGCGGATAATATCATTGATAATGGAGTGCCGCATAATAACTGGAATCTGATGCAGGCACGTTATATCATGAGCATCGGCATGATTTTGGAATCTGATGCTTCTTATCCGGATAAAAAGGGAGGCGAGTATTATATTGATTATGTGTTGAATCGTTCTTCCATCCGTCAATGGTCACTGAAACAGCTTGCTGATTATGGTTATGATGCTGAAACCGGTATTTGGGCTGAATGTCCGGGTTATAGTCAGGTAGTTGTCGGGGATTATACGGATATGGTCACTATCTTTGACCGTAATTTGGGTATGGACCTGACCGAGGAGATTCCTGTCATAAAAAAAGTGGTGGCCGCCGACCCGCAATATTTGTTTCCGGATTGTATGACAATGGGTTTTGGCGATACACATCCCGGTAAATTGAATCCTGCTATCTTTGCCCGTATGGTAGCTAATGCCCAGAAACATGGTAAAAAAGATCAGGAAAGACAATTTACTGCTATGTTGAAGTTATTTGATCCCGATGCCTCCAAACCGGCGACTGAAAAGAAAAATGTGAGGGTGGCGGTAACTTCTTTTTTTCAGTGACAAGCCCTTTGGTAATTGATGATAAGATACCTGCCGGTGATATCAATGATTATGTAACTCCTACTTTTATGCTCCCAATGCCAGTTGGTTGGTGCAACGCAATGGCATGGACAAACGTCATAGTTTGATGATTGCCCAAAATGCCAGTGAAGGGAATCACATGCATGCCAATGGCATCAGCATGGAACTTTATGGAAAAGGATATCGTCTGGCACCGGATGGAGGTATTGGCTTGACCCTTTATTCCGGTTTGGATTATTTGGAGTATTATAGTCAGTTCCCTGCACACAATACGGTTTGTGTAGATGGAATCTCTTCTTATCCGGTTATGAAAAGCAATCATGCTTTCAAATTATTGAACTGCTACCCCGAAGCAGGGATGAAAGTAGATTATCAGCCTGTGAGTTATAGTGAAGTCTTTTTCCGTGAACCTGAATCACAAGCTGATCAAAACCGTATGATGAGTATTGTGACTACAGGAGAAAAGAACGGATATTATGTCGATATTTTCCGTAGCAGGAAAGTGGAGGGAGGAGATAAAATGCATGATTATTTTTATCATAATATGGGACAAACCATGAACTTGACTGCTGCTGACGGGAGTAGCTTGTTTCTTCAACCAACGGAGGAACTGGCTTTTGCTGGGGCACATATATATGCCTATTCTTATTTGTTTGACAAGAAAAGTGCCGAGACCTCCAAAGATATTAAAACAACGTTTACTATACAGATGCCGGATGAGGATAATATCAGTATGAATATGTGGATGAAAGGTGCTCCTGAACGTAAAGTCTTCTCGGCTTTGAGCCCGATGACTGAAGGATTGAGCCGGATTCCGGATATGCCTTATGCTATCAAAGAGCAACCTACGTTGACTTTTGTAGCCCGCCAACAAGGTGAAGCTTGGAATCGTCCGTTTGTAGCTGTTTATGAACCTTCTTCGGTAAAGGAGCCGGGATGTATTTCCTCCGTTACTTTTCCAGAAGTGGAAAGTGGTGTGGCTGGAAGTCATGTCGGAATTTGTATTCAACAAAAAGAGGGGCGTGTGGACCGGATTATTTCTTCGGATGATGCAGGTCATTTGTGTAAAAGTGGAGAAATGACTGTACAAGCTGCTTATGCATTGTGGGGAAATAAACAAGGCGATGATTGTATTTTCTTTTTGGGAGGAGGTACACTATTGAAAACTCCACATGTTGAAATAAGTTCATTGACAGTAACAGATGTGATGTTGGTGTATAAAGAGGGCGTTTGGAAATATGCAGCTTCTGCACCTTGTAAAGTCAGGATGAATGGAAAAGAATATAATTTGTTGCCCGGACATGATTTACGCAAACTTTGATATAAACTTTCTTTTATAAAGTAATCTTTTTAAATCATCATCCTTTCTTTTTCATACAGCAAATAAGAAGTGGATGATGATTTTTCATTTTTTTGATAGGGAAAATATATTCCCATTTTCACTATATTTGCATTATTTGATAAACACGAGGTTCCAAATATGCACAATGTAATGAAAAACATTTTAAGATTTATATTTATATTGTTTCTTATATTCTTGTCTTTACCCATTTTCTCTCGTTCCTACGCTTTTCGTGGCTTGTCTGTAACTGAGGGATTATCAGATTTAGTGGTAAATGCCATCTATAAAGATTCTTTAGGTTATGTGTGGTTGGGGACCGGCAATTCGTTGGAATGTTTTGATGGAATTCATTTCAAGCATTATCTTATTCCGGGTTCAGATGAAAAATTGAAACGGGTAAATGCCATTGCTGAGATGCCTGGCAATGAATTGTGGATGGGGAATGGTAGTGGATTATGGCGTGTTAGCAAGCAGAAAAATAGTTTGGAGCCCATTGCCCGTGAAACGATAGGATATGCTGTGCGCTCTCTTTTACATGATGGGAAAGGAATACTTTATATCGGAACAGAAAGGGGGCTTTTCATTTATAAAGGAGGTAGCTTGAACCAAATTATGATAGATCCTAATATGTTGTCGGCGGCGAACTCTATTGGTGGCTTGAATTTGGGAGAAGATGGAATACTTTGGATGGCTACGGAGAATGGTCTTTATTCTCTGCGACTTTCAGATAGAAAAATAGAGGCTTATCATAATGTGATGGAAGAGAAGCATGTTTGTTCTTTTAAGAATATAGCTAGGATTGGGAGTATGCTTTATTTAGGAACGATGGGGCAGGGAATCATCAGTTTTGATACACAAACTAAAGAATTTGCTCGTTTTGTTGATGTAGGTTGTAATGTAATTTCTTCTTTATCCGGTGATGGGAAAAGCCTTTTGTATGTGGGAACCGATGGTAACGGAGTTCATTTTGTATCAACGGATAAAAAGAAAGTTGTTCGTTCCATGCGTCATGAAACAGGGAAGGATGAAACTTTGCGTTCTAATTCCGTTTATTCTGTTTTGGTTGATAAAGAAGGTTTGATTTGGGTAGGATTCTATCAGCTGGGGTTGGATTACACATTATATCAGAGTGGGCTGTTCTCCACTTATACGTATGCTCCCTTTTTTTGATTCCAGAGATATGCCAGTACGTGCACTTGCTATCAAAGAGAAAGAAAAACTGATTGGATCTCGTGACGGACATTTTTTATATTGACGAAGAAAATCATCGTTATAAAAGTTTCAAGGTTCCACAGTTACGCTCAAATATGATTTTCAGTTGTCTGTATTATCAGAATGAGTATTATATAGGTACATACGGTGGTGGAATGTATGTTTTAAATCCTGCGACTTTGACACTCAGAGATTTTGAACCGGATGGAGGAATGCCTTTTAGTAAGGGACATATTTTTTGTATCAAGCAGGATCGTGAAAAGAATTTGTGGATAGGAACATCTTTAGGAATATTCTGCTATAAAGACGGCAGACAGATAGCTCATTATACCAGTGCCAATTCTAAGTTGCCAGAAGGGAACGTATATGAAATCTATTTTGATTCCACTCATAAAGGATGGATATGTACAGAGAATGGAATGTGCATTTGGGACCCCTCTGCCCGGACATTGAAAACCGATGTGTTTCCTGAGGGATTTATTCATAAGGCAAAAAAATAAGAGTGATCTACGAAGATTCCAACCATGATCTTTAATTTTTTTCCGGACAAAGGCTCTCTTTTTATCTCTGATTTGTCTATGACTATTTTTAGGCGTTTGCAGCCGGGGACTCCTTTGGATGGGAATGATGGTATGTTTATTGTAGAGGATCGTGAAAAGTGGTTATGGCTGGGAACTAACAATGGTTTGTTCCGGTATGATAAGAAAGACCATTTTATTCCTTATAATTTTGTTGATGGTATTCCCAGTTCCATTTTTACTCTTTGTCCGCCGGTACGTGATGAGAACGGCATTTGGTTTGGAAACTCCAAAGGGCTTCTGTATTTGGATACAGTGCGGATGAATCAGAGGAAATCCGTTCCCTATTCGGTTGCCATAACAGATATATGTGTAAATGGAAAATCTGTAGTGCAATCTGTTGTGGGAGATGGCGGCAAGAGTGAAATTTCATTGGAAGCTTCTCAGAAGAATGTTACCTTTTACTTTTCTGATTTCAGTTATACGGCACCTGCTTTTATGTCATACGAATATCAATTAGAGGGTGAGGATACCGGATGGATGGCTTTGACAGGTCGTTCGGATATTACTTATTATGATTTACCGTCCGGTAATTATACTTTTAAAGTAAGACAGATGGGGAATCCAGAGTCAGAAACTCAGCTAACGGTTAAAATAGCGTCTTCTATTAGTATATGGAGCATAGTGTTCATCGTGATAGCTGTGGTGACCGGAAGTATTGCTGTCCTTTATCAAAAAAAGAAAGAGGTGGAGAACGAAAGGGAAGAACTGATGCCTGACTCTGCTAAAGTTATAGAAAAGGAGATTCAGCCAGTTGAGGAATCCCATATTGTAGCGGAAGAGAAATACAGGACAAATAAGATAAGTGTGGAGGAATGTAAACGGTTGGCTGAGAAATTGGAGATTGTTATGCATAGAGAAAAACCTTATACTAATCCTAATTTGAAGATTGCCGATTTGGCTGTGTCCATTGGCACATCATCTCATACTTTGTCCTATTTATTTAATCAGTATCTAAACCGTAATTATTATGATTATATCAATGATTATCGCATAGCTGAATTCAAGCGCTTGGTGGAGAAAGATGAATATGCTAAATACACTTTGAGTGCTTTGGCTGAGTTGTGTGGGTTCAGTTCAAGAGCTTCTTTCTTTCGATATTTTAAAAAAGCGACTAATATCACTCCCAATGAGTACATTCGAAGTATTGGGAAAAACAATGAATAACCTCTCTAATTTTTTGTTGAGAGTCTCAAATTATTATATGATACTGAGTGTGTCAAATTCTTAATCTGTTATAAATTAGCGGATTAGTATGTCTTTGGTCTAGGGTAATGATATGAGATTTATTAGAATAGAAAAAGTGTTTTTCTTGTCCTTCTACCTTCTATATTTGCATTCGTAAATGTAACCCAAAAAAGCTGAAGACATGAAAAACATATCCATGAAATCTACTCAATTAATAGAGGATTCTTATACGAATTATCATCATTCGGTCTATCTGTATATCTATTATAGGATAGCTCATAAAGAAGAGGCGGAAGACTTGGCTCAAGATGTGTATGTACGGCTGATGGACTACGATCGGATGCTCTGTGCAGAGACTATTAAGTATTTTATTTTTACTATTGCCCGTAATTTGGTAACTGACTATTTACGTCGTTATTATAAGAGGCAAGAAGTTACTTCTTATTTATATGAGCATACGGTTGCTTATACAAATGAAACAGAACTTCGTGTGGTGGCCAATGATTTGGAAGCGTGTGAGAAATATAGATTGTCTTTGCTTCCTCCACGGCGTCGTACTATTTATGCAATGAGTCGTTTTGAAGACAAATCTATTTCAGATATTTCAGCGGAATTAAATCTTTCGCACCGTACCGTTGAAAACCATTTAAGGATAGGGCGGCATGAGGTGCGCGAGTTTATCAAACAGTGTATATAATAAGAAAACAACAATAAAACTGTTAATATTAAATTTTAAGTTTATGAAAAACGAATTCTTTAAATTTTCATCGAGAAGAATCTTGTTTTCTACGGTGATGGCTTCTGCCTTGTTGGCAGGTAGCCCGCAGACTGTATTTGCAGAGGTGAATGGGGTGCAGACTGTTATGCAGACTGGAACGGTAAAAGGGCAAGTGGTGGATGCTACAGGAGAACCGGTAATTGGTGCTACGGTACAAGTAAAAGGCACGACTAATGGTACAATTACCGATTTTGATGGTAATTTTACATTGAATAATGTTCCGGAAAAAGGCATATTGGTCATTTCTTATATCGGATACAAGACTCAGGAAGTTAATATATCAGGGAAAACAAACGTTAAGGTCGTTTTGAAAGAGGATACTGAGGTGCTGGATGAAGTAGTAGTAGTTGGTTATGGTGCCCAAAAGAAAGCTTCTTTAACTAGTTCTATTAGTCAGATCAAGGGGGATGAGGCTTTTAAAAATAAGGGTATTGCTAATGCTACAGTAGCTTTGCAAGGTGAAGTTCCGGGATTGACTATTACACGCACTTCTACTCGTCCGGGTAGTGAGGGAGCAGAGATGAAAATACGTGGTGATATTTCTGTTAATGGAAAATCTTCTCCATTAGTTATCATTGATGGTATAACAGGTTCATTGGATGAGTTAAATGCTATGGATGCAAGTGATATTGAAAATATTTCAGTTTTGAAGGATGCTTCGGCTGCGATATACGGTGCCCGTTCGGCTTCAGGTGTTGTACTGGTAACAACAAAGCGTGGTAAAAAAGGAAAGGCTCAAATATCATATAGTGGCTCTGTTAGTCGCACAATTAACGGTATTCAGCCTCCTATTACAAATAATCGGGAATGGTTGGATATGTTTTATGAAGCTCAATATAATGATGCTGCCGCTTTAAATCCTAGTTTAACTACTGCTGATGAAATTCATAAAGCTGTAAATTGGTGGATATTTAATTCTTTTGGTGGTCCTACTTTGGATCAATCGGATATTGATCCGGCTACTGGTGCACCAACAGTATATAAGGGGGAAACTCTTTTTAATGCTCTTCGTGCAGGTAAAGTCTTGACATTACAAAATGGTGATAAAGTGGAACGTTGGGACCCAAATGTGTATATGATGGATTATCTTTATGGTCAGGCAACTTCTCAAAAGCATTCGATTAGTATTTCTGGAGCAGATGAAAAGTTTAGTTATCGAGCGTCTTTGGGGTATGCGGATAATAATTCACAGTTGAAAGTTGCTAATGATGGAGAAAAAAAATTATAGTGGTCGTTTAAATGCTGATTATCAAGCGACAGATGCTTTGAAATTTGAAACAAGTATGTCGTATGACAAACGTGATATTATAACCCCAACTACTGATGTGGGAGCTGGATATTTTGATCCTTGGTTTTGGACTGTGTATAATAAAAATGGTCAGGCTTATGATACATTTAGTGGTAACCGGAATCCTATTGGTGGGTTGACCCAAGGAGGGGAGAAGAAAAATTCATTGACAACTTTTAGAGGAAGTGCTAAAGCAACTTATGATTTTTCTAAATGGGTAAAAGGACTTTCTATTTCAGCTTCGGGGGCTTATAAGACTGTACAGAGAAATATGCAGGAAGTGAAGAATAAAGTACAATATTATGATTGGGTAGGTACACAGACTGGTAATAAGCAAGGTCCCGGACAATTGAAAGAAGAAATAGCGAAATGGGAAAACATTACTTTAGGTGCTTTTGCTAATTATAATCGTACTTTTGCTGATGTGCATAGCGTTTCTGCCATGTTGGGTATGACTGCCGAACAAGAAACATATAAAAGGGTAGGTGCGGTTCGTAAATCCGGTGCTGTTTATCCGGGGTCTGGATTAGCAGATTTGGATGTATGGGTGAATGGAAATAATAATGAGGCATATGGTGGACAGAATTCTTGGGGATTGGTTTCTTATTTAGGGCGTTTGAATTATACTTATGCTGATAAATATTCAATAGAGGTATTGGGTCGTCGGGATGGGTCTTCTAAGTTGGCGAAAGAACAACGTTGGAAAAATTTTTATTCTATTTCTGGTTTTTGGAGACTTTCAAATGAAGACTTTTTAAAAGATGTTTCATGGTTGAGTGATTTGAAGCTGCGTTACAATTATGGTAGAACAGGTAGTGTGGAAGGTATTGACAATTACGAGAGATTTGCTACTATCAAAACTGGTACGACTATTTTTGGTGTAAATCCCGGTACGCATACTTCATTGTGGGTAGACGGTATGAGATCTGCGGAACGTACATGGGAAACTATTGACAGCCACGATGTGGGAGTGGATTTTGCTTTTCTTAGCAATCGTTTGAGAGGTTCATTTGATTATTTTATCAAGACCAATAACGGTATGTTTATTGATGTACAATATCCTTCTATTTTAGGTGCGGCTGCTCCTAAAACCAACAATGGTAAGTTTCGTGCCCGTGGTTGGGAGTTGGCTTTGAATTGGAATGATCAAATAGGTCAGGTAAAGTATAACATTGGAGGATCTCTTTCGGATGCATGGTCAAAAGTGCTTGAATTAGCTAATAATGAAAATGTACCTAATGAGGGTAAGAATGAAAATCGCTTAATCGGTATGCCAAGACAAGCATTGTATGTATACCAAACTGATGGTATTTTCCAAAGTGCAGATGAAGTGGCTGCATATTATGAGAAGTATTATTGGAATGCGGATCATTCAGGACCGAAAGCTAATAATATTCTTCCTGCACCTCAGGAGGCATCTACTAATACACTTCGTCCGGGGGCTCGTAAAGTAGTCGATTTGAATGGTGACGGTGCTATAACAAAAGATGATCTTTACTATGCAGGAGATATGGCCCCTCGTTTGACATTTGGCTTTAAATTGGGATTGGAATGGAAAGGAATCGATTTCTCGGCTTTCTTCCAAGGAGTAGGTAAACAAGTATTGTTAAGAGGTGGATATTTGGCTGCTCCATGGACTACAAATTATGTTCTGCAAAATAAAAACTTCGCAGGGAAAATGTGGAGTGAGAATAATCGGGATGCAGAATATACTATTGCTTCACGTGACCAGAATTTTAATAAGTGGAATTATAATAATAAAGATGTCAGTGTTCAGAATAATCGGTATGTCCGTTTGAAATCTTTGGTAGTGGGGTATTCATTGCCTCAAAAGTGGATTTCAAAAGCCGGACTCAGTAAATTGAGAGTTTACTTCTCCGGTGATGATCTTTGGGAATGGACAAAAGTAAAGGATGGATATGATCCGGAATATGGTGAAAATTCAAATAACACATTCCCGTTCAGCAGATTGCTGACATTCGGAGTAGATGTTACATTCTAATAACCTGTTAAAATATAAACATATGAAAACCATAATAAATAAATTTTTTTCTTGCATCGGCTGTGGTGATGTCATTGACTGCATGCAGTGACTTTCTTGATAAAGAACCGTTGTCTCAGGGAACAGAGGCTATTGTGTTTAAGACTCCTGAACATTTTGAACAGGCAGCCAATGCTTTATATAATGTAATTGGATGGAAAAATCTGGATAATAAGCCGTCATACGGTGATATAATGGACCGAGGGACGGATATCAGTGGATTAGGAAGCAATGGAGGTGGTTCGGCACCGGAAGGAAATTGGAGTTGGGATAAGCCTTATTCGCATATCCGTACTTGCAATATATTGTTGGAAAAGGCAGAAGCTTATGATGGTAGCCAAAGTGATATTGCCCAGTCTGTGGGGACTGCTTATTTTTTTCGCGCATGGCAGCATTTTTATTTGTTGCAACATTTTGGTGGTGTGCCTATTTCAGACCATGTGTTGACTGTTAGTGATGGAGTGTTACAGGCCCCGCGAAACAGTCGGTATGAGGTGGCAGCCTTTATTATGTCCGATTTAAGAGAGGCTGTAAAGCGTTTGCCTAAAGAAACGGAAATTCCGGAAGGAAGCAAAGGAAAAGTAAGCAAGGAAGCTGCCAAATCTTTTTTGGCCAGAGTATTGCTTTATGAGGCTACGTGGGAAAAGTATGTTCCTGCTATCAATTATGATTTAGATGGTGATGGGACTTCGCAGGGGGCAGGAACTGTTAAACCGGAAGGATATCCTTCTATAACCGATATGTTGACAGAAGCAAAGCAGATGTCAAAAGAGGTGATAGAAGAAGCTGAAAGTGGAACTTATAAGTTGTGGGCAGAATGTGATTCTTTGAGTTATTACTATTTGTTTAATATTGATGATAAGGGTGGAAATATTCCTAATTTCAAAAGTGCTGGAAAAAGTACGAATAAAGAATTTATTTTCTCAAAAAAATGTGACTACGATCTGAGTCGTGGTGGTATTAATTTATCGCATTCGGTCATGGTAGGTGCAGCAACGGGTATGAGTGCTCAGTTTGGTGAATCTTTCCTTTGTCGTAATGGACTTCCTATTCGTATCAGTTATACAGGTAGTATGTCTGATGCGCAGAATAATCCAGAATTCGAGGGATATGCAACATTTATAGGTGAATATCGTAATCGTGATTATCGTTTTGTTGGTTGTACTTTCTTACCTGACCGTGTATCTTATAGTAGCCGTACTGAAGATGGACGTCAACGTATGGATGCTAGTCAACCTTATCCTACTCCTGTGTTTCCTAAGGACAATGATCATTATGATCCTACTGATCCCGTATATAGTAGTTCTTGTGCAGTCTTCCATCCCACAATTAGAAATAATAGTACAATGGGGGGATACAGCAGCCGTAAGTATTTGATTGAAGGGGCAAATCGTCCGGATAATACAGAATCTGCAGATTTTCCATTGATTCGTTTGGCAGAGGTGCATTGTATTTATGCCGAGGCGACTTGTGAATTGAATAATGGAAACATTTCAGATGAAGATCTTAATTTCTCTATTAATAAAAATCGTGCTCGTGCTGGAGTGGCTCCTTTGACCAATGCGTTAATTGCTAATGTTTGGGATGCTGGTTATTGGGATCATGCTACAGGAAAAACTATTTGTAAAAAAATGAATATGTTGGATGAAATACGTAGAGAGCGTGCATGTGAACTTTTTGGTGAAGGTTTTCGTATGGACGATTTAAAACGTTGGGGTATTGCGCATATTAACTTGACTGGTCGTAAATTGGGTCGACATGTTTTGGGGACGGCATACGAAACAGAGAAAGCCAATGATGCCACTTACTTCGGTGAACCCTGTTATTATCCAGAAAAATATCCTTTGCTTTATGGGCTTTATGAGGGCTCTGATCCTAACGACCCTGACTATGGACGTTCTATAGCAACTTTGGCTGGTAATTTGCTTTATACACAAAGGGATTATTTAGATCCTATTCCTCGTCAGCAGATACGTTTGAATCCGCAATTAACGCAGAATCCTGGTTGGTAATAAAAACTGAAGGATAAATCGAAAATCAATAGACTGATTTATAGTAGTTAGGGTGTGAAATAAGAATATTCTTTAGGTAAAGGATTATTTCATGCCCTAATTGATAATGAAATTGTGGTATATTAGAATTGCTGGTAGGCGCTTTGAGTGATTGATAGTTATTGAACGTATATTCTAAAATAAATAGCAGACTTTACAAATGAAAAGAATGAGAACATTATGCTTGACAGGTCTTTTATGGATGATAACCTGTATTCTTTATGCACAAAACCAGTTGATAACTTATACGGTTCCTGGTGACGGGGTGGAGTTGAAAGACGATTTTACAGTTCGGGTGAGGCAATCTGGCAGTGGATGGAAAGAAGTAGTTACTTATCCGGTGAAAGTAGATGAAGTACGCCAGACGAAGCATCATGTTGAACTAGCCTCAATGGGATATTTTGACTTTTCCGGTCAGGTGGAAGTTTCCGTTACCTATAATAAAGGAGAAGTAAAGAGTAGCAGGGTGCGTCCGTTGTCGTATGGTATCACTCCGCAGATTAGCGGCAGTACGATGACTTTTACGCTAGACCGTCCGCGTAATCTGTCCATTGAGGTAAATGGAGACATATTCCATAATCTTCATCTTTTTGCGAATCCGATAGATGAAAATCGCCCGAAGAAATTGAAAGACAAGAATCTGATTTATTTTGCTCCGGGAATACATCAGTTACCCGGCGATACACTTAATGTTCCTTCGGGAAAGACTGTCTATGTGGCAGGTGGGGCCATTGTGCGTGGATGTATCCGTGCGGTCAATGCCCGTGATGTGAAAATTTTGGGACGAGGTGAGGTGCATCCTGAGGGTCGTGGAGCAGGTATCAGCATTATTAATTCACGAAATATATATGTGGAAGGTCTCATTACGACCCAGTGTCCCACTGGAGGTTCGGACAGTGTGATAATCCGCAATGTAAAAGCCATCAGTTCATATGGATGGGGGGATGGCATGAATGTATTTGCCAGTAACAACGTCTTGTTTGATGGAGTATTTTGTCGTAATTCCGATGATTGCACTACCGTGTATGCTACACGTCTGGGATTTCATGGCGGATGCCGTAATGTGACAATGCAGAATTCTACCTTGTGGGCAGATGTGGCGCATCCTATTTTTATCGGATTACACGGAGATGTAGATAGGAATGAAGTGATGGAGAATCTGACCTACCGAAACATTGATATTTTGGATCATCGGGAAATGCAGGTGGATTATCAAGGCTGTCTGACTATCAATGCAGGTGATAATAATCTGGTCCGAAATGTGCGGTTCGAGAATATCCGTATCGAGAATTTCAGGCAAGGCCAATTAGTGAATCTGCGTATATTTTACAACAAGAAGTATTGCAAAGCTCCGGGCAGGGGCATTGAAAATGTGCTTTTTAAAGATATTACTTATAATGGTAATCATGCCGAACTCTCACATATCGTAGGCTATGACGAGGAACGGATGGTAAAGAATATTCGTTTTGAGAATCTGAAGATAAACGGTAAAGTTATATCGGATGATATGGCCGGCAAGCCTGCATGGTATAAAACGTCGGACATGGCGCGTTTCTTTGTTGGAGAACATGTAGATGGTATTGTATTTGCAAAATAAAAAAGGCTATTCTTTCAAGCAAGAGTTTCAAGAAGAGAATTAACTAAAAATATCTACAACAGAGTTTTTTAAAAGTGCTGCCACTGCTACCACTTTTTCCTGCAGAACTTCGATGAACAGGGAATGGTAAGGTGTGGGGGCAGCAGAATAAGTAAACACTGAAAAATACGTGCTGCCACCATTTTTCTATCATCTTTCTTCCTTTTTATTTGTTTTCGGTGGAATAAAACCGTAAATTTGATAATTCTTAAACAAAGAAAAATGATAGACACATTAAATTATGAAAAAGTTCCGGTAAACTTTACGTATTGTTTTAACGGAGCTTGTAAATTGGCGGATACCTGCCTGCGATATCAGGTGAGCCGCCACATCCCCGAAACCAAACGAAGCGTCCGCACACTCAATCTTTCCTATATCAAGACAGAAGAAAGCTGTTCTGAATTTATGAGTGATGTTCCCGTGAAGTATGCTTACGGATGGGGCCACATGTTCGATAAACTGATACACGAGAAGGCGGTTGCTATTAAAGATGTGATGTACAACTCCAAACGTGGTGTGTTATATCTTGTTGTAGAAAAATAAAGTAAGAATAGTGGTGGCAGCAGGCGTTGAAAAGCAGGCTGCCACCACCTCTTGTAACTCCCTGTTTTTCGTGGTTATACAGGAATGGGTGGTGGCAGTGGCAGCATTTTTTAAAAACTCTATTGTAGACACTTCTTCTTGGATTTAAATTGTAGGAGTTAAACAGATTTTTTATACTTTATTTTCTCGTTTTTCTTATTAATTTTGTGTCTGTCTAAATGAAAAGAGAATGAATACTATTGGAAAATATATACTGATTGTTGGGATGCTGCTTTTTTGCTTGCTTGGCAGAGCGTATGATTATGTCATAACTACACCTAGTGAGAATGGGGTTCTATTTGATAATTATGTTCATTGTATTTATGAGGATTCCGATGGATATATTTGGGTAGGTACAGGAAGTACTGTTGAACGTTTGACGGAATAACCGGTCAAGTTTATAAATTTGAGGAAGGGATGCCGAATTATGCTCCGCATTTGGTGAATACAATACTTGAAAAAGAAAGGCATGAATATTGGGTTGGAAATGTACATGGGTTGTTTCAACTAGATCACCATAATCATATAGCAAAACGTATATTTAGAGATCAAATCAATAATTCTGTATATTCTTTAAAGAAAGATCAGAAAAATCATATTTATATCGGTACTTCGAATGGGTTATATATTTATAAAGACGGAAAATTGCATTATATAACGGTAGATAATAAAAATATTATGTCCGAGCATATAGAATATTGTCTATAGAAGTAACTGATTCAAATAATGTATGGCTGTTGACAGCAAAAGGAGTTGCTGTATATGATATTAAATCAGGAGCGATAAAACTTTATCAAAATACGTTGTCCGATTGTGGATACTTTCGTTGTTTTGTAAAAGCAGGAAATCATTTGTATATAGGGACTGAGCAAAAAAGGAATTGTTACTTTTGATTTGTCTCATTATCGATTTTTTGCCTTACTGGAAGAGGTAATCAAGTTCCGGTCACTGCCCTTTCACATGAAGAAGGATTGTTAGGCATTGCAACCTCAGGTCAAGGAATTAGTTTGCTCTCTTTGCATAATAAAAAACAAATTTATGCAGCCGGGTGTAATACTAATCAGAATAGAGGATTGTTGTCAGATAATATATCCTCTATTTTGGTATCCAAAGGGAATGTTTGGTGCGGTACAGAATATTATTTGGGTTTTAATTATTTGAGGAGTGTTGAGAAACCTTTTCGTTTATATAAGTGGGGGAATTTTACTTCAAGAAATCTCATAGTTCGTAGTTGCTATTATTGGAATGAATATATGTTTATCGGCACACGTGAAGGATTCTATTTTGTATCTGAAAAAACGGGGCGTGTACAACATTTCGGTTCTGGTAAAGTGGGTTGTGAAAAATTACGTTCCAATTTAATTTTTTCCTTTTATAGCTATCAGGGAAATATTTTGATAGGAACTTGTAGTGGGGGATTGGCTGCTTTTAATCTGGAATCAAATAAATTTGTTGAAAATTTGTTGACTAAGACATTGGTTTCAAATGATATTTTTATGTTTCTTGAAGATGGAGACGGGAATTTGTGGATTGCTGCTTCTGATGGACTTTATTGTTACGAAAAGAAAACTCATGAAGTAAAAGAATATAATGTAGTCAATAGTGGAATGCCAGGTAATATAGTTTATAGTATTTGCATTGATTCTTCCAAACGCTTTTGGGTGGGAACGGATAAAGGGACGGCTTTGCTTGATTGTAAAACAGGTAAATGCAGCCAAGAACAGTTACCGGCAAATTTTTTAAGTAATGAGATTATCCGGTATATTAATGAGGGAAAGGATGGTTCATTGCATTTCTTTTTGTTGGAGAATAATAGATTATATGTTGTGGATAAAGAACTGAAAAAAAGTAGGTTGTTTACAGAAATAGCTCCTTTTAATATGGCTCAGGATGAAGAAGAAGGTTATTGGATGGGATGTGATGATGGTATATTGAAATCTGACAGGAATTTGTCTCACTTTTCTCTTTTTTCTGTAGATGGTTTGGTTGATGTCATGATGGGGGCTAGTCCGGGGGCTTCTATAGGACGATATAAACAAAAACAATTGTTAGTTCCTTGTATGAAAGGATTGGTAGTGGTGGATCCGGAGTCTTCTTATTATGTGACACCGTTACAGGTTACTGAGATGTTTGTAAATGGTGAGCGTTATGCCGATAATTATCAGATTAAATCAGATACTACCTTTGTATTAAAAGAATATGAGAATAATTTGACATTCAATTTTACTTCTTTGGAATACGAGAAACCGGATTTGATAAGATATCAGTATAAACTTGTCGGAAAAGATTCTGTTTGGAATTGGTTGAGAGGAGAAAATGAAGTGTCATTTTTTTAATCTGCCTGCAGGAGACTATGTATTTATGGTTCGAAAGGCATTGAATGAAGATTCTGTTTGTATGGTTACTTTTAGTATTCAAAAGAGTGGAATATGGATATGGCTTGTTTTTTTAGGTATGATATGTATTGGGATGATTGCCGGTTTTATTTATAGTAGACAGAAAAAAGTGAAAGCTTTAGATATTGATTCTGTAAAAGAAGAACCGGTTGGAATACAGGTTTCGAATAATAATGTGAAATTGAATGAGGAAGAAGCTCGAAAAGTGATGGAAGCATTGAAGGAATATATGGAAAAAAGTAGACCTTATCTGAATGTTGATTTAAAACAGTCAGAGGTGGCTGCTGCTATCGGATGTTCAGCTTATATTCTTTCTACTGTCTTTACTCATTATTTGAAGGTGGGATATTATGATTTTATAAATGGTTATCGTGTGGAGGAATTCAAGCAAGCTATAAAAGAAGGTAAACATCAAAAATATACTTTAGTGACTTTGGCTGAAAAATGTGGCTTTAAGTCGAAAACATCGTTCTTCCGTACTTTCAAGAAATTCACAGGATTTACTCCAAATGAATATATACAACATCAAGATGAAAACTGATGGATGAGAGTACCATAAATGAGTGGTACTCTTTTTATTTGTTTGAATATCAGTTGTTTATTTCTGATATGATTACTCTCTTTTGTTTGGAACTTATTACTCCTTTTTTTGTGAATGTTTTTTTCTCCTTTTCTATATATTTGCTATGTGATACTCTCCAATTATATCAGATGGCATGTCCGATAGGTCTGCACAGTATAAAGTATCAGATAGGGCGCGTTTCTTTGTTGAAGAGTATAATGAGTGATGTTATATTTATAAAATAAAAATAATGAGAAAGATAGTATTATTAATCGGTTTAATTTTGATGGCGTCTACTTCATTGGTAGCACAGAAATTTCCAAAAGTAATTTTATCGGGAGATTATCCCGATCCATCCATTATGCGTGATGGAAAGGATTATTATATGACACATTCTCCCTTTTATTATATGCCGGGGTTCTTGATATGGCATTCACAGGATTTGATGAATTGGGAGCCTGTTTGCCGGGTAATGCCCGAGTACGATGGGTCTGCTATGGCACCTGATTTATTGAAATATGGTGATACTTTTTATATTTATTATCCGGCGGCCGGGACAAATTGGGTTATTTGGGCAAAAGATATAAAGGGTCCTTGGAGTAAGCCGGTGGATTTGAAAGTAAGTGGGATTGATCCGGGGCATATAGTTGACAAGCAAGGTAACCGTTATCTTTATGTGGATAAAGGAGAAGTAATCCGCTTGACGGAAGATGGATTGTCAACTATAGGTAAAAAGCAGAAGGTATATGAGGGGTGGCTTTATCCTGATAAGTGGGATACGGAATGTATGTGCTTGGAATCACCGAAACTGAATTATCATAACGGTTATTATTACTTGACTTCTGCACAAGGAGGAACTGCCGGTCCTGCGACAAGTCACATGGTAGTGTCTGCTCGTTCAAAGAGTATAATGGGACCATGGGAAAATTCTCCTTATAATCCCGTTGTACATACTTATAGTGCAACGGATAACTGGTGGTCTAAAGGACATGGCACGCTGATTGATGATGTGAACGGTAATTGGTGGATTGTATATCATGCCTATGCAAAGGGATATCACACTTTAGGACGTCAGACGTTGATTGAACCTATTGAATGGACAGCGGATGGCTGGTATCGTACCAAATCTACTGCTACTTCGATTAAGCCGGATAAACAAATCAAGCATGGAATAGAACTGTCTGATGATTTTAACGAAGCTAATTTAGGGCTTCAATGGACTTTCTGGAAAGAATATGTTCCGAAAGCTTTGACTTTTGATAATGGAACCTTATGGATGAAAGCTAAGGGAAGAACTCCTGCTGACGGACGCCTGCTTCTAACAACTGCTGAAGATAAGAATTATGAAACTCAAGTAGAGATAAATATCGGCAATGGGAATACAGGCGGACTTGTTTTATTTTACAATGAAAACGCATATGCGGGAGTTGTTTCTGACGGAAAGAAGTTTATTGTCTATCAAAATGCAAGCAAGCAACTGGAATTACCTAATGAGTTGGGTAAACGTTTTATTGCTAAAATTCATAATCAGGGTAACAATCTGCGTATAATGGTGAGCAAAGATAGTAAGGAGTGGATTACCCTTGCGGAAAATGTTGATGTGTCGCAAATGCATCACAACAATTATCATGGTTTCTATGCCTTGCGTATAGGATTACTTTCTGCTGGAAAGGGAAGAGCCGGATTTAAACAGTTCCGATATAAGAATGCTGTTCCGCAGGAGAAAGATATGAGTGCTTATCTGATGGTATTCCACAAGGACGAGACGCATGGCTTGTATATGGCTGTCAGCCGTGACGGATATACTTTTACAGCCATGAATGACGGGGAACCGGTAATTGCCGGCGATACGATTGCCTATCAGAGAGGTATTCGTGACCCGCATATTTATCGTGGACCGGATGGCGCTTTCTATTTGGCAATGACAGACTTGCACGTGTTTGCAAAGCGGGACGGTTACCGGGAAACCGAATGGGAACGTGACCGCAATATGTATGGTTGGGGAAACAATTATGGACTGGTATTGATGAAGTCTTGGGATCTGGTTAACTGGAAACGCGCGAATATCCGTTTTGACAAGTTAACGGCAGGGTTGAGTGAGATTGGTTGTGCATGGGCGCCGGAGGTAACATACGATGAGAAAAAAGGGAAACTGATGATTTATTATACAATGCGTTTCAGAAATGAAGCGAATAAACTGTATTATGTATATGTAAATGATGACTTTGATACCATTGAGAGCTTACCGCAGATTTTGTTTGAATATCCTAATGAGGGTGTTTCTGCCATTGACGGAGATATCACGAAAGTAGGAGACAAATATCACTTGTTCTATGTTGCCCACGATGGACCTGCCGGAATCAAACAGGCTGTTTCAGATCGTGCGAACGGTGACTATGAATATGATCCACGCTGGTATGACTTTGAGCCCAAGGCTTGTGAGGCTCCTACTGTATGGAAGCGTATCGGAGAAGATAAATGGGTATTGATGTATGATGTATATAGTGTGACTCCTCATAATTTCGGTTTTATTGAAACGTCAGACTTTGTGAACTTTAAGAATCTGGGGCGTTTCAATGAAGGAGTGATGAAAACGACCAATTATAATGCTCCCAAACATGGAGCGGTTATTCATCTGACTACTGAAGAAGCAGATAATTTAGAGAAGTATTGGCAGAAGAATAAAAGGAAATATGTTTCTACTGCATCTATTCAAAAGAATCCGATTATTCAAGGATATTATGCTGATCCGGAAGTGATGTATTCAGAGAAAACGGGGAGGTATTATATTTATCCGACGTGTGATGGTATTCCCAACTGGGGGAGTACACAGTTTAAGGCTTTTTCTTCGAGTGACTTGGTGAACTGGAAAGAAGAAGGGGGGATTTTGGATTTGAAAAATGTTTCGTGGGCAAAAAAGAATGCATGGGCTCCAAGTATTATTGAAAAGAAGCAGGCAGATGGCAACTATAAGTATTATTATTACTTTACTGCGGAAAAGCAGATTGGTGTGGCTATATCCGACCATCCTACAGGTCCTTTTATTGATTCAGGGAAACCTTTGATTGGACGGGAACTGCCTAAGGGGATGCCGAGAGGACAGAATATTGATCCGGATGTATTTACAGATCCTGTAAGTGGAAATACTTATCTGTATTGGGGAAACTATTATATGGCTGTGTGTGAGTTGAATGATGATATGGTATCGGTGAAACCAAATACAACCCGTATTCTGATAGGTCATGATGCTCATTATAGCGAGGCGGCTCATGTGTTTTATAGGAACGGCTATTATTATTTTACATGGTCTAAGAATGATACGAGAAGTACGGAGTATGAGGTGCGTTATGTACGTTCTAAATCTCCGGTGGGGCCGATAAATCCAGCAGAAAGTCAGGTCGTTATTTGTAAGAAACCGGAACAGGGAATTTATGCCACCGGACATCATTCGGTAGTACAAGTGCCGGGGAAGGATGAATGGTATATTGTTTATCATCGTTTTAAATTTCCAGATGCTGTGACCAAAGGAAGGGATGCCGGCTATCATCGCGAGGTGTGCATAGATAAACTGGAATTTAATACGGATGGAACAATCAAAAAAGTGGTTCCGACTCTTTAAATCGAAATTAATAAACTATTGAAACTCAAATTATATATAATGAAACAGAAAAAGAATCTGATATCAGTTTTGCTTCTATTGTTTTTTTCAAGTTGGGCAAGTGCGCAAAATATTCCTGTGAAACTAAATGTGGATGCGGGACGGCAGATTGCTACTGTAACCAAGTTGTTTAACGGTTCTAATATCGAGGACCTTAATAATCAGACAAATGGTGGAATATTCAGTCAATTGCTTCATGGAGAGGCCTTTGAAGAAAATATTGACATTGATTTCCTGAATTTGGATAAGGCTGACTACTCTAAAATATATGTAGTATTGGATGAAAGGAGAATTCCTCATTTGATTACACAGACGGATATTTATCATCGTATCCCATGGAATAACCTGACAGAAAAATATGACTTTAATTCCAAAGACATTTATGATGCCAAACCTTTCAAGCATCCCCGGGTCATTTCGGGATGGAAGTTCCCCGGTCGTTTTCTTGTGTTTGACTCATTACCTGCTCCTATACAAAAGGTTATGCTTGAACGTATTAATGGGAATGAACAGATATCCAAGTATTGGAGTAAAATGTTGTTAGGAAGTCCGCAATATAATTACGAACTGGTGCATGACGGAGAAGCTTATATCGGGCGTCAGACGCAAACAATCTGTTTTAAAGGAGGCTCGGGAGAAGTCGGACTCACTAATCATGGCTTATATAGAATGGGGATACGGTTTGATAAAGGAAAATCTTATGATGGCATTTTGAGAATCAAGTCAGATTCACCGGAGACTGTATATATATCGCTTCGTGATGAAAAAGGAACCGTGATTGCAGAGGAACCATATTCTCTGAAAGGGGATGGCTCTTATGAAAGAGTACAGTTTAAGTTGGTACCTGATGCTGACGTAACTCGGGGAAGTTTCGGAATATCGCTTAAAAGCCCGGAAAAATAGAGCTTGGATTCGCTTTTCTGCAACCGGGAGAATGGGGACGGGTGAAAGGTTATCCCATTCGGAAGATGTTTGTGGACGTATTGAAGAAACAGGGGATTGCCGCTTTTCGTTATAATGGTTCTATGGTTGATGTAGGTGCGGATACTTATTTGTATCGTTGGAAAAAAATGATAGGCCCGATTGATGAACGTAGGGTAACTCTTCGAAGTGGATTTAATTTATATGCTACTCATAGTTTCGGTTTTGAAGAAATGCTGCAAGCAGCAGAAGTGATTGATGCAGTTGCCATTATCGGTATGAGCATGGATGAGTCTTATGAGGATATCCGGGATTTTGTAGAATATGTGAATGGAGATGCTACTACCAGATGGGGGGCGTTGCGGGCTAAATACGGACATCGGGAGCCTTATCGTTTGAAATACATACAGGTGGACAATGAACGCCCGATTACGCGTGGGTATATTGAATGTGTGAAAAAGTTTGCGGAGGCAGCATGGGAGGTAGATCCTGAAATGTCGATTATGACTTCACTTAACATCGGTCGCGGATACACCAAAGGGACACCGGAATATAAACTGGCATCTGATATGGTATCATGGTTCATTTCAAAAGGAAAACAGGATAAACTGGCTTGGGACCCTCATTATAGTGGAACCAGATCGTTTGCTGATACAAAAGATTTGTTTGAAAATGAGATGGGGATAGTGCTTCAGAGAGAATTGGCGCAGGATTTTCCCGGATTTAAGTTGAATCTGCATCCTATGGAAGAGAATGGTAGCCGGTGTGACTGGGATCGCGGTTTAGCTCATGCAAATAATTGGAATACCTTACAACGTTATGGTGATTGTTTCCGTATGCTGGGTACGGCTAATACTTTCCAGCCGCATGGTTTGCATTATATATGGGATCAGGGACGTATTCATTATACAGCCGATACTATATGGTTCCAACCTTCAGCACATATTGATGAAATGATGATAAAGACGTGGAAACCTAATGTTGTCGCAACTTCCACCAGTGATGAAGCCCTTGATATTACAGCTAAAATCAATGATTCGAAAACAGAAATGACTCTCTATGTTGTTAACTTGAGTGACCAACCTCGGGAAGCTATATTGAATATTGATAATTTCCGTTACAAATCCAAAGTGGAGGTTCAAACGATTGGCGACTGTGAACTTACAGAGTTTAATACGTATGAGAATAAGGATAATGTAGTATTTAAGCCTTCTCAGGCGGTCTTTTCCAGAAAGAACACTAAATACACATTCCCTAAATACTCGTACACTGTAATTACTCTTAGAAAATAGAAAGCATGAAAAGAATAAAGCACCTTTTAGTCTTATGTTTTTGTCTGATACTGGCTTTGCCGGTATCAGCGCATATTGATGAAATAATGAATGGGCCGGATTCAGTCTACATTTTCCCATACCCTACGTTAAATGACGGAGGAAGGAGAGGAATGCAGTTTGTCTGGAGTTCGGACGGGGAAAATTGGCAAAATGTAGCTGACGGGCAAGTATTCGTGAAGTGTGACTTCGGCCCTTGGAAGAAAATGTATGAACCTTATCTGACGCAGAGCCGCGTGGACGGAACATGGCATTGTTTCTGGAATCTGACTCCGGATGGAGAGGCGATGGCTTATGTATCTTCTGTTGATTTGATAAAATGGAAACCGCAACATTTCTTTATGGCATCTGAAAAAGGAAAATATGCCGTGGAGAACTGCAATGAGCCGATTAGAAAAACGGTGTGGATAGGTGACAAACAGGTGACCGGTTGGGCTCTGAAAGTTGCTTATAAGCAGATTATTGCGATGAACCGTTATGGGGATCACCGGGCGTACAGACAGACATTGCGGGGAGAGCGCACTGCGCAGGATGGAAGCCGTTTTGCAGGATTGAAACCTGTGACGGCCCGAATCAAAGTGGAAGAAGAAAATACTAAGCCTATCAGTGAGCATTTGATAGGGGTATTCTTTGAAGACTTGAATTATGCGGCAGACGGCGGACTCTATGCAGAGCTGATTCAAAATCGTGACTTTGAATATTCTCCTAAAGACGGGAATAAAGACAAGGATTGGAATAGTATGTATGCTTGGAGTGTTCAGGGGAATAATGCGATATTTACAATCGGAACGGATCATCCGATTCATGCCAATAATCCGCATTATGCTATCCTGAATATTCAAGAGCCGGGAGCGTCGTTGGTCAATGAAGGCTATGGTGGTATTGTTGTGCGAAAAGGGGAAAAATATGATTTCTCTATGTTTTCCAAGATTATGAATGGGAAAAAAGGAGGAAAGACAGTTATACGTTTGATGTCAAAAGACGGGAAAGAGCTTGCCCGGACAACCTTGTCGGTTTCTTCCAGAGACTGGAGAAAACAAACTGCAGTGCTGAAGGCTGTAGCAGATGCCGATAGTGCCCTGTTGGCCATATCGCCGCAAGTGGAAGGAGAATATGCTTTGGATATGATTTCATTATTTCCGCAGAAAACGTTTAAAGGGCATAAAAACGGGCTTCGTGCTGACCTGGCACAGGCAATAGCGGATATTCATCCGCGTTTTGTGCGTTTTCCCGGTGGTTGTCTGGCACATGGTGACGGAGTGGATAATATCTATAACTGGAAAGAAACAATTGGCCCGCTGGAAGCCCGAAAATCTGCACCTAATATCTGGAGATATCATCAGACACGAGGTTTGGGATATTTTGAATATTTCCAGTTCTGTGAAGATATAGGAGCTGAACCGCTTCCGGTAGTGGCTGCCGGTGTACCATGTCAAAATTCAGGGATAGGGGGGCCTAGCCATCATTCTACAGATATCATTACCAGTAACGGTCAGCAAGGCGGTATTCCGATGGAAGAGATGGGACAATATATTCAGGATGTTTTGGATCTGATAGAATATGCCAATGGCGACGCGAAGAAAACGGTGTGGGGACGGGAACGGGCAAAAGCCGGACATCCTGAACCTTTTAATCTGAAATACCTCGGAGTGGGTAATGAGGATATGATAAGTGATATTTTTGAAGAACGTTTCACGATGATTTATAAGGCTGTCAAAGAAAAATATCCGGATATTGTGGTAATAGGGACGACCGGCCCCTTTAGCGAAGGGACAGACTATGAAGAGGGCTGGGCGTTGGCAGACAAGTTGGGAATACCGATGGTGGATGAACATAATTATAATTCGCCGGGCTGGTTTATTCACAATCAGGATTATTATGACCATTATGACCGTAAGAAATCGAAAGTCTATTTAGGTGAATATGCGGCACATATACCGGGACGTCACAGTAATATGGAAACAGCTCTGGCTACGGCTCTGTTCCTTACCTCAGTAGAACGTAATGCAGATGTGGTGACAATGACTTCCTATGCACCGCTTCTTGCTAAAGAAGGGTATATCCGGTGGAATCCGGATTTGATTTATTTCAATAACAAGGAAGTGAAACCGACAGTGGATTATTATGTGCAACAGTTATACGGGCAAAATGCCGGTAATGAATATATTACTTCCAAAGTGTCATTGGATAATAATCAGACCTCGGTGAGGAAACGTATAGGAGTGTCAGTTGTTCGTGATGTCCCAAGCGGAGATTTGATTATAAAGTTGGTAAATATGCTTCCAGTGAATGTAAATGCAGAATTGGAATTTCCTTTATTAAAGGGGAAACACATGACAGCTGTTAAAACTGTGCTAGTTGGTCGGCCTGATGATAAAGAGGTACATCCTATATCAGAAAATATGGATGTGGGTGAACAATTCCTTTGTGAATCACCGGCTTATTCGTTTATTGTAATTCGAATTCCAGAGATTGAGAAGTAATAATTCAGATAAAATTTATATTATTGTTGTGTAAAAAAGCATTTAGGGTTGTTGAAATAGGGACTGTCCAAAAATGGAGAGTCCCTATTGTTATTTGTCATTTAAAGCTTTTTAAATTAGGTAACTGTTAAGAAAAAGTTTTAATTAAGTGTTTTTTATTTTTTAATCGTATCTTATTTACAAATGGATTTTGAATAAAATGTTTTGAAAGCTATGAATTTAGGAAGACTCTTGTTTTTTATTTCAGAATGGTGGATGGAAATATCAGATTTAAAAAAGGTAACATTCATAAAGAAAATTGTATTGTATCTTTTGTTGCTATTTTGTTATACTGCTACTGCTCAAGAATGGCAATGGTCTGTACGGTTAAAGGGATTTATATCTTCCGAAACAGGTAAAGAACCGACAGCATTTTTTGTGGATACCTTCCGATTGTTATCAGTTACGTGCTGTAATGGTAGGAAAGCATAATATGAGTGAAGAAACCTTATTTGAGATGCCGCGTTTCCGGGAAGCATTGTCTCGAATGGGAATAGGATTAGTATGGATCACTCCCGGTATTGACCAGCAATGGGATGTGACAAAAGGAACTCAGAAGATTTTCAATCAGATGATGAATGATTTGGCAGAAATCAGCGGTTATTCAGAATTGGAACATATACCTATAGTTCCTGTCGGTCATTCGGCAATGGCTACTTATCCGTGGAACTTTGCCGCCTGGAATCCTGAACGGACATTGGCTGTTATTTCTTTGCATGGCGATGCACCTCGTACTAATTTGTGTGGTTATGGCAGAGAGAATTTGGAATGGGGAAGGACGCGTAATATAGATGGTATTCCGGGATTGATGATTGAAGGAGAATATGAATGGTGGGAGGCACGGGTGAATCCTGCTTTAGCGTTTCGGATGATGTATCCTGAAAGTTGTATTTCCTTTTTGGGTGATACAGGACGTGGACATTTTGATGTGGCTGAGCAAACTGCTGATTATATAGCCTTATTTCTGAGAAAAGCGTTGGAATACCGTTTGTCCGGACATTCTTCTTTGAATGAGCCTGTTAGTTTGAAAAAACTGAACCCGAAAGAAGGATGGTTGGCCGAGCGTTGGCATCCGGAGCAGAAAAACAGGGCTAAGGCAGCTTCATTTCATGACTATAAAGGAGATAAACATGACGCATTTTGGTATTTTGATAAAGAAATGGCTGAATTGACTGAAGCTCGTTATGTAAAGTATAAAGATAAACAGATGCAATATCTTGGATTTATGCAGAGAGGTCAGTTGGTAAAATATGCTGCCGGACAACATGCCGGAATTATTGCTGGTTTCTATCCGGAAGCCGACGGTTTAACTTTTCACGTAAAAGGGGTATATACGGATTCTTTGCGTTCCTTACCGGTGAAGGAGCATGCCAATGGCAAGATTGAAATAACCCGTATTTGTGGTCCGGTAGCAAAAGTGAACGATACTACTTTTACCGTGCGTTTTTATAGAATGGGAATGGATAATCCAAGGCGTACCGGTGATATTTGGCTGTTGGCTGCTAATGAGGGGGATGGAAAATATAAAAGTGCGGTGCAACAACTCAATATCCGCATTCCTTATCGGAATACAGAAGGAAAACGTCAATATATACTTTTTCCAGGGATAGAAGATGTAAGGGAGGGAGTGAAGTCTGTATCTTTAGAGGCTGTTTCTGATTGTGGATTACCTGTATATTATTATGTAAAAGAAGGACCTGTTGAGTTGCAAGGTAATAAGCTAGTTTTTACAAAGATTCCTTCTCGCAGTAAATTCCCGATAAAAGTTACTGTTGTAGCCTGGCAGTACGGGATTGCCGGACAGGTACAGACGGCTGATCCCGTGGAACGTAGTTTTTTGATCAAAAAATAATCTAAGTGAAATGAAAGCTTATTTTACGCAAAGGTTTACGTGCTTTTGATTAAGCTGCTTATTCTTATTTTGGAAGATTCTTGAAGAAGGCAGTGGAGTTGCTGTATAACTCCAAACGTGGTGTGTTGTATCTTGTTGTAGAAAAATAAAGTAAGAATGGTGGTGGCAGCATGCTTTTCAAAGTGTCGAAAACGCCTGCTGCTACCACCTCTTGTAATTCACTGTTTATGGTGGCTTTGCGGGGGTGAGTGGTGGCAGTGGCAGCACTTCTTTAAATTCTGTTGTAGGTGTTTTTTTTAGAGAGAACATATAAAAGAAATCATCTTTGCGAAATAAAAAGAAAAGGTAATTATTTAGGTAGGATAATTTTTAAAGAATGATCCTTTTTGCTATCTTTGTCCATTGAAAATGAATAAATTATATTCTTATGGAATTACAAGATAAATATATCCGCTTTGATTGGGCTGTTAAGCGTCTGCTGCGTCATAAAGCTAATTTTGGTGTGCTCGAAGGATTCCTTACGGTACTGATAGGTGATGAAATTCATATAGTGGAGATTTTGGAAAGCGAGGGTAACCAGCAAACGGAGAATGATAAGTTCAACCGAGTTGATATCAAAGCTCTCAATAGTAAAAATGAGATTGTTATCATCGAGATTCAAAATACGCGTGAGCTGTATTATTTGGAGCGTATCCTGTATGGAGTAGCCAAAGCCATTACAGAACATATCTCATTGGGTGAAACTTATTATAAAGTTAAAAAGATATATTCTATCAGCATTCTTTATTTCGATATTGGTCATGGAACTGATTATCTTTATCATGGGCAGAATATATTTAAAGGAGTGCATACAGGAGACTTTCTTCAAGTGAGTACTCGGGAAAAGGATGCCATTGTGCCCCGTATGCCTTCCGAAATTTATCCGGAGTATTTTCTGATCCGTGTGAATGAGTTTAACAAGGTGGCGGTGACCCCTTTAGAGGAATGGATAGAATATTTGAAGACGGGTATTATCCGTCCTGACACGACTGCTCCCGGATTGGGTGAGGCACGTGAAAAATTGAAATATTATTCAATGACGCCTCAGGAACGCCATGCCTATGATGAACATCTTAGCGCTTTGATGATCCAGAATGATGTTCTTGATTCTGCTAAGTTGGAGGGAAAGATAGAGGGACGATTAGAAGGACGTGCGGAGGGTCGTGAAGAAGGTCGTGAAGAGGGCATTAAAGAAGGTGTTCTTCGAAATGCCCGGAGAATGAAAGAAAAAGGATTCTCTACAGAAGATATTATGGAAATTACAGGATTGACATTCGAAGAGGTTAGTCAGTTGTAATTCCATGTTTGGTTAAATAAATCCACAGGTGGCTTCTTAAGGTATCTGTGGATTTTTTATTTTACGCAAAGGTTTACGTGCTTTTTGTTAAGCTGACTTATATTTAGGTCAGCTTAATCTTTTTATTTTTGAGCACATAAATAAACGATTTGTTAACGTGTAATGAATGACACAATGAAAAAACTCTTCTTTTTAATAGCGGCAAGCTTCTTTTTAACTTCAGTAGATGCGCAGATAACCGAGCGTGAACGTCCTGCCGAATGGCAGCATTTAGTAAAAGGCGCACGTTTTATGGACCGTTTCCTTCCTATGCCGGACGGCATTCAGATTAAGGGGATTTGGGGTACAGACAGTGTACTGAATCGTTATGTGGATAATGGAATAGAACTTCCCGGGAGTTTCTTTTTGGGGAGGAAATATATTGCAGGATACGGATGGTAAATACCATTTGTTTGTGTGTGGCTGGCCCGAGGATTCTCCGAAAGGGCACATGTTTTGGTCGAATTCTACTGTTTTTCATGCAGTAAGTGATCGGTTGGAAGGACCTTTTAAAATTCAAAATTCTGTGGGAAAAGGACATAATCCGGAAGCGTTCCGGTTAAAGGATGGCCGTGTCGTGGTCTATGTGATTGACGGTTACTATATAGCAGATGGGGTGGACAGCAAGGTGTGGACGTATGGTAAATTCAGTTTTGATTCTCGTGACCGAAAAAGTCATAGAGGGGGCTTTTCCAATTTGACTTTTGCCCGCCGTCAGGATGATTCTTACTTGATGGTATGTCGGGGTGGAGGTGTCTGGATTAGCAAAGACGGACTTTCACCTTATATGCAGTTGACTGACAAATCGAGTTTTATCCGGATGTGGAAGGCAGATTCGAAGATCCCGTGGTATGGCGGGATGAGTTGCAATACCACTTGATCGTGAATGACTGGTTGGGCAGAATTGCTTTCTATCAGCGTTCCAAGGACGGAGTTGCATTGGATGACAGAACAAGGGGAAGCATACGTGCCGGGTGTATCATTCCATAAGGATGGAGCGGTGGAACATTGGTTTAAATATGAGCGCCCTAAAGTTTTTCAGGATGAGAAGGGGCGTGCTGTCCAAATGAATTTTTGCCGTGATTGATACCATTAAATGGAACGATCTGCCTAACGATAAACATAGTTCTAAAATATAAGTATTCCTCTGAATAAAGGAATGCTATTGTCTGTTTTGAATGAAGAAGAGATCACTCCGTCTACTCGTACCATTGAGGTAAAGATTGCTGCCGAATCAGGTTTTAATCCGCAGACAGATGTGGATGTAAAGTCGTTGCGATTCGGTTCATTTACCGAAGTGAATTTTGGACGTGGTTGCAAGCCTGTGAAGACCAAGGTTTCGGGCAAAGATTTGATTGTGGTCTTTAAAGCGAAGGGCAGTGGCATCACTTCGGATGAATTTGCTCCTAAAATGATAGGTAAAGATAAAAAAGGGAATATGTTGTATGGTTATGCCCGTTTGCCATACGTGAATTATCGGCCGGCTCTGCTCTCCGCCCGTCGCCCTCTGTTTGATAAAGACAAAGGTGGGTTGAAGGTAGAGATACAGAACTTTGGTTTGTCTGCATCGGAACCGACGGAAGTTGAGGTGATATGCAACGGTTCCAGCCAAAGAAGGATTGCTTTGAAAACATTGCAACCTTATGAGATTGAGTGTCTGATGTTTGATTCGGATATGTTACTATCAGATGATAACGCATCGTATGAAGTGGTATTCTTTCAGGAAGGAAAAGAGGTGGAACGGAATAAATTCTAGAAGATAAGATCATTGTTGATGAGAAAATGGTTAATAGGCTTTTATTTTTGAGTGGAAAATGCTTATCAAACGTATTTAAAAAGAAAAGCATAAAAATGAAAAAGTTATTAGCCTTTTGTCTTATGGTGTGTTGTGCGGTTGCACAGGCTCAGTTGGTGACTTATCCCGAAGGATTGAAAACAGGTATGCCTCATAATGATGATTATACAGTCCGTGTCCGTGTTCCGGGGGGTGAATGGAAAGACCTGTTTGAATATAATGTGCAGGTGGATATGGATAGGGTACAAGATGCTTCGATGGTACAGTTTGATATGGGCAGTCCTGTGGAGGTAATGGTAAAAAAGAATAATGGAACGATTCATGAGGTAGATATTCGTCCGCAGGTAAATGATATACGCTATGTACAATATAAGAATGTGATTACATTTATGCTTGATAAACCCCGATATCTTTCTGTGGAGTTTAATGGGGATAGGTTGCATAACCTTCATGTGTTTGCCAATCCGATGGAAACGGAGACTTACTCGAAAGAAGAGAAAGGAGTGATGTATTTTGGGCCGGGAGTGCATCGACCTAAAGATTTGCCAAACAATCAGATAAGGATACCAAGTAATACGACGGTTTATTTGGCTCCGGGAGCAGTTGTGAAAGCAAAACTATGGGTGGATAAAGCCGAAAATGTACGTATTGTGGGTAGAGGTATCTTGGATCATCCTATTCGTGGCATTGAAATAACAGATTCTAAAAATGTAGTGGTGGATGGCATAACGGTGATCAATCCGGATCATTACACGGTATTCGGAGGAGGTGCTGTAGGGGTGACAATCAGAAATTTGAAATCTTTTAGTTGCAAAGGTTGGAGTGATGGCATTGACATGATGTGCTGTCACGATGTATTGATAGACAATGTGTTTATGCGTAATAGTGATGACTGCATTGCTTTATATAATCATCGTTGGAACTGGTGGGGCGGTTCGGATAATATCACTGTACAGAATTCCATTCTTTGGGCGGATATTGCTCATCCTATCAATGTAGGTGGTCATGGTGATCCGGAATCCTTGACAGGTGAGACCATTGAAAATTTGATTTTTCGGAATATTGATATTTTGGAACATGATGAAGATGATGTGCCTTATCAGGGATGTATGGCTATAGATGCCGGTGATAGAAACAGGGTGAAGAATATTTTATTTGAGGATATTCGGGTGGAAAGTATTCAAGAAGGAAAATTGTTCCATATCAACATTCGTTTCAATCCTAAATATGACAAACAGCCCGGACAGAGCATTGATGGAGTAACTTTCCGTAATATTATTTATAACGGAGTAGGCGAGAATCCTTCGTTGATAAAAGGGCTGGATAAAGAAAGGATGGTGCGGAATATTACGTTTGAAAATGTGGTGGTTAATGGAGAGAAAATAAAGGATTTAAAGGGGTTTATCACGAATGAATATATCGAAGGAATAAAGATAAAGTAGAAAAAAACTGTTTTATAGTTGGATCTATTTATGAAAAGAGAGAAAAGCATTGAGTGTTTTTCTCTCTTTTATCGTATTATGTAGCAAGTTTGAATGTCAATTGAGGAACTAATTAGAAAAAGACAATGAAGAAGAAAATTTTAGTTGTTGCCGGGTTATTGGCTATGTCGGGTGCTTTGACGGCCCAGTCTGTTTATCCCGGCCAACATGCCGGAAAGTTGAAGAGAGAAACCGTGGCTCCGATGAAAGTCAAGAGTTTTGATTTGAAAGATGTTCGTTTGCTTCCAAGCCGTTTTCGTGAAAATATGATGCGTGACTCTGTATGGATGGCTTCTATAGAGGTGGACAGGCTGTTACATAGTTTCCGTACCAATGCTGGCGTGTTTGCAGGTCGTGAAGGTGGTTATATGACAGTAAAGAAGTTAGGTGGATGGGAGTCCTTGGACTGTGAATTGCGTGGACACACCACAGGGCACTTGCTTTCTGCCTACGGCTTGATGTATGCGGCAACCGGCAGTGAACAGTTCAAACAAAAAGGGGATAGTCTGGTGAATGGCCTGGCGGAGGTACAAACCGCATTGGGTAACGGCTATCTGAGTGCTTATCCTGAAGAATTGATCAATCGTAACATCCGTGGCACCAGTGTATGGGCACCGTGGTACACGCTTCATAAACTTTTCTCTGGATTGATAGACCAGTATCTTTACAGTGACAATCAGAAAGCTTTGGAGGTTGTTGTTCGTATGGCCGACTGGGCATATCATAAACTCAAACCTTTGGATGAGACTACACGTCAAAAAATGATACGGAATGAATTTGGTGGAGTGAATGAGTCCTTTTATAATTTGTATGCGATAACCGGGGACGAACGTCATCGGTGGCTGGCTCAATTCTTTTACCATAATGAAGTGATTGATCCGTTAAAGGAACTACGTGATGATTTGGGTACTAAACATACCAATACATTCATTCCGAAAGTGATAGCCGAAGCTCGCAATTATGAATTGACAGAGGATGAGAACAGCAGAAAGTTATCCGATTTCTTTTGGCATACTATGATAGACCATCATACATTTGCCCCTGGATGCAGTAGTGACAAGGAACATTATTTTGACCCGGCCCGGTTCTCCAAGCATGTGTCAGGTTATACTGGGGAAACGTGTTGTACCTATAATATGTTGAAACTGTCCCGTCATTTGTTCTGCTGGACAGCCGATGCTGCCATTGCGGATTATTATGAACGGGCCCTTTACAACCATATTTTGGGACAGCAAGATCCTCAGACCGGTATGGTAACATATTTCCTGCCCTTGCTTTCAGGCTCGCATAAGGTGTATAGTACGAAAGAAAATTCTTTCTGGTGTTGTGTGGGAAGCGGTTTTGAGAACCATGCTAAATATGGAGAAGCTATTTATTATCACAATGACAAAGGCATTTATGTGAATCTTTTTATCCCCTCGGTGGTTAATTGGCGCGAGAAAGGATTGACTCTCCGGCAGGAAACGGATTTTCCGGCAGAGGAGACCACTGTTCTGACCATAAGAGCCCAAAATCCTGTAGAGACTACGGTTTATCTTCGTTATCCTTCATGGAGCAAGGGAGTGAAAGTGTTTGTGAATGGCAAAAAGATAGCGGTGAAACAGAAGCCAGGTTCATATATTGCCATTACTCGTCTATGGAAAGACGGTGACCGTATTACGGCTGATTATCCTATGTGTCTCCGTGTGGAAACGACCCCGGATAATCCTCAAAAAGGAGCGTTGGTTTATGGTCCGGTAGTGTTGGCCGGTAAGCGGGGAACAGAAGGAATGCAGGCACCTGCGCCCGATTCCAATCCTGCTTTGTACAATGATTATTATACGTATGATTATCATATCCCTGCAGGACTTCGCACTACGTTAAAACTCGATGTCAAGCATCCTGAACGCAGTGTACAGCGTGTCGGTACGGAATTAAAGTTTACGACTTCGCAAGGAGATGTGATAGAACCGTTGTACAATATTCATCGGCAGCGTTATGTGGTATATTGGGATTTGGAGAAAGAATAAATTTCATTATTAGATGAGTAAATGAATCCTTTGATTCGTATTTATATATGGTTTGACTAATCAAATGATATAGGAATATGAATAGAGGATTCGTTTTTATTTTGATATTGGCTGTTGGCTTGGTTGTGACTTCTTGTTTACGGCAAGGTAAACAGAATGTAACTTATGATTTTACCCCTTTGGATTCCATAATCAGTACCTGGATGGATAAGGGATACTATCCGGGGGGAGCAATATGTGTGATAAAGAATGATTCAGTGTTGTTTGAAAAGACGTATGGCTCTTTCACCGGAGATACAAAAGTGTATGTCGCTTCTGCCGGCAAGTGGGTGGCTGCTGCCGTAATTGGTGCGGTAGTGGACCGGACGGATTTGAGTTGGGATGATCCTGTAGAGAAGTGGTTACCGCAGTTCAGGGGCGATGCGAAAGGCGATATCCTTTTGCGTCAATTACTCTCTCATACTTCCGGTGTACGTCCTTACCTGCCTGCTCCCCGGGTGGACAATTACAATCATTTGGATTCGGCTGTCACAGAGATATTGCCTTTGGATACTGTTTTTGCACCGGGAATTCGATTTGAATATGGAGGATTGGCCATGCAAATAGCCGGACGTATGGCCGAAGTAGCTATGGGGGAAGAGTTTGAATTTTTATTTCAGAAATTAATTGCCGTTCCTTTGGAAATGACTGGCTCTCATTTTACTCCGGTTAATACTGACGGGGGACATGCTCCTATGTTGGGAGGTGGATTGTGTACCACGCTGAATGATTATATCCGTTTCTTGAAAATGATTTATCATAACGGACGTTTCGGGAACAAAGAGATATTGAAACCGGAAACAGTTCAAACTATGCAGGCAGATCAGGTACGGAATGCTGTTGTTGCTCCTGGTGAGTATGTTGAGAAAGCGTTAGGACAGCACCACACTGGTATCTATGGATTAGGTGAATGGCGTGAACTGGTTGATGAGACTACAGGAGAAGCTTATCAGATTAGTTCTCCCGGATGGGCTGGTGCTTACCCGTGGATAAATAAACGTGATAGCGTGTATGGTTTCTTTATAGCTCACGTACAGGGAGGAGCTAATAAAAAAGACGGCTTCTCTTCTTTTTATGGCAGTCCTGTCCTGTCTGAAACGGTAACCAAGATAGTAAATCAATAAATGAGTATGAAAAATATTTTAGTAACCTTTATTTTATGGATAGGGTGTATGTCGGCTGTTCAGGCGCAGCAACACCCTTGTGTATATGTTTCTCCGGCGGATAGAGCGTCTGTTCTGCAAAAAGTGAAAAATGAGCCTTGGGCTGGGGAAGCCTTTGCAGCTATCCGCTCCAAAGTGGAAAAATATGTGGATCGTCATCAGACTGATCCCGAATGGATAACTTCCCGGCTGGCCATGTATTGGAAAGATGGAGAGCGCTATACCCAATGTTATTTGAAAAAATCAGAATTGGGACTATGGAGAGGGGAATGCTCCTGTTCCCACTGTAAGAATGCCGGGAATGCGTACTTGGAATAAGTATGTCAATGTTCCGCTGGAGGACCGCACTCCTTATAATGAAACAGGTGATATGTGGGGAATTAATAAATTAAATCCTTCGGAGCCTTCGGTCAAAGTGCCTTTATAAGGAAAGCGGGCACATGATACGGGGAATAATGTCGAGATCTTGACATTAGCAGAAAATGCCGCTTTTGTTTATTGGGTGACAGGAGAAGAGAAGTTTGCCCGTTTTGCCACAGATATATTTAATGTGTGGTTGGTAGGGACGTATTATATGAATCCTATTTTGGACCCTGAAAAGTCGTGTGGCAGTGTCGGTGGTTGGGAACCGGGAGGTATTTGCGGCTATTATGATTACGAACAGATACATGATGATTTGGTAATGCATGCGGCAATGGCGTATGATTTTGCTTTCGATTATTTGATACGGCATCCTCATGCTCATCTGAAAGCAATTGGGAAAGATACAAAAACGGTAGCTGCCGAAGTCTTTAAGCGTTTTATCAATATAGGGCTGGTACGCGGTGGCAAATCGGGTAACTGGAATGTGAACGGGTGGAATATAATGCTGCGTCCTATGTTGGTGCTCGATCATAATGAGGCTTATGCTGACGGTAAAGGAAAAGAGTATTATTTGAATCTGCTGGTGAACGAATCTACTCCCTATCATGATGCCATTCCCGATATATTGAAAACTTACGATCGGGTGACAGGGCTGTGGCCGGAATCTCCCGGTTATTCATTCGGTACAGTGCAGTCATTGCTTGATTGGGCGGCTCCCTTGAAACGTGCCGGGATAGATATCATAGCCGGTAACCCCATTTTGCAGAAAGCTGCAATGGCTGTATTTCCTTGGATGGACGATGCAGCCAATATGGTGGTGTTCGGTGATTCACGTGGGGGAAGTGCTAATTTCCAGACGTTTGAAAATCTGCTGACTTATTATACCGGAACAGATAATAAGGAGGGGGTGGAAAAAGTGGCAAGTGCCTTGAACAAAGGGATTTCTCAAAAGAAATACTCCAGAAATAATGCCGGTTGGACAGGGCTTTGTACCTATACAGCTACCATCCCGTCTGTACGTGCAGAGAGTAATGAGCGTGCGTCTTATTCTCCCCATCATCGTTTTATTACAATGAAGAACTGGGAGGGAGATTATAAAATGATGTTCACTCTGTATGGTGGTAAAAAAGGATACCATCTCACTCCGAACGGGTTGGCTTTACAATTCTATGCGTATGGTTATGCGTTGGCTCCGGATGCAGCGGCTTATGAGTCCTATTGGAGCAAAGATCATGGATACCATCAGTCTCCTACAGGTTCTAATACGGTTTTACCCGGATATACGGAAGGAGATATCACGATTCATGCTATGGAACCTATGGTGAAGGAGGGAGAATTCGTAAATGAAAGGGAATTAACTCCTTACCTCAACTTTGCCGATGTGTCTGCCGGTGAGAAAAGAAGAATGGTCGCTATGGTCCGTACCTCGGGGAATAGTGGTTATTATGTGGATATTTTCCGGTCGGACAGGGCGGATAATGATTATTTGTTCCATCATGTAGGTACTTCGATGGAAATCACTGATTCGGAAGGGAGCAAGCTTCCCGGTGAGGCTTTGGAGAAGTTTGACAAGACGTGGCATGAAGGATATCATTGGTTTTCCAATCTGCATAAATCCGATTATAACCAGAATTTCATCGCTTCATGGAGTATGCCCGAAGATATAACGGCGCGTTTATGGATGACAGGAGGTGAGGGACGTGAAATTTATCAGGTGGATGCTCCCCCGACTACAATGAATAAAGGGTTGACTCCCGGCGATATTTGTATGCCTCCTATGCCGACTCCTGCTTTGATTGTCCGTCAGGAAGGTAATAATGCTCATACTCATCCTTTTGTTTCTGTTTATGAAGCGTATAAAAAGAGTGGTCCGAATGTGCTCGGTGTAGAAGCCTTGCAGGGAGATGATGGCTGTACCGGGGTGAAGGTGAATACGGCGGACGGATATGCGGATTATCTGTTCAGTGCGACGGACATGCAGGCTCATCATCCTTCCAAACGTGTTTCATTCTGTGGCGGGTTAGGATTGATAAGAGAAAAAGAAGGTCAGATTCAACTGATGTATCTTGGCTGTGGCCGTTCACTAAAGAAAGGTAACTTTGTTTTAGAATCGGATCATGACGTATATGCTGCAATCTATATGCAGCATGGTGTTTGGTACTATTCAGCAACCGGTCCTGTACGGGTGAAAATAGGAAAAGAAACCAAAGAACTGAATGAAGGTTACAATCAAAAATTATAATTTTTTTGTGCATCCTTATTCACCGCAGGGACTAATGCTGAAGGTCTCTGCGGTGAATTGTTTTATCCTATAGATTTTATTTTTCTTTTCGTTGAGTGAGTTTTCCGATTCATCCGTACTACTAATTAAAAAGTAATCATTATGAAAAAAATAATACTCATAGCATATGCGTTGACCTGTACGGCTTCGCTTTATGCAGGTCATTCTAAAGAATTGAAATTGACGTCCCCGGAGGGAGTTCATGAAGTCATGTTCAGGCAGGAGAAAATTTCTTCTTCGGTAAATGAAATAGTATATCAGGTGAAGTATAGAGGCAGAGAGGTTATCGGAAGCTCCCGTGCCGGTCTTCAGCTGGATAACCGTACTTGGGAACTGGCGCTTGCCCGTAAAATAAATCAGGTAAAATGTTGGATGGATAATTTGGAGGTGGATAGTGTGATCTATCAGCCTGCTGTCAACAAGTCTTGGCATCCTCTGTATGGAGAACGCAGTACGGTTCGTGAGGCGTATAATGAGGCAACCATGTATCTTTCCAAAAAAGATGGTTCCAATTATCGTTTGAATATTGAAGTGCGCGCGTACGATGAAGGCATCGCTTTCCGTTATTTTTTTCCTGAACATCCACAGGCCATTTTTCATAAAGTGGTGGGGGATCTGACTGAATATACATTTTCCCCCGGTGCGATGGCGTGGGCAGAGCAATGGGCGCAAGCGCCTTTTGAGCACCTTGCCATTAACGATATTAAACAGCCGGTGGAACGGGCTTTGACTGTGGAACTTTCCAACGGGCTGTGGGTGGCTTTGACTGATGCCGATGTAGATGACTGGTGTCTTACTAAATTGGTAGCTTCTCCGACTAAACAGAATACACTGACTTCGGTCATGTACAGTCCTGTGGATATTGTCACTTATTACGCCACCCCATGGAAAGTTATCATGGCAGCCGATAAACCGGGAGAATTGCTGGAACACAATGATATCATCCAGAATCTGAATCCTCCTTGTGAGATAACCGATACGGACTGGATCAGGCCCGGAAAGATTATGCGTGAAACGACTATTACCACCGAAGGGGCCATAGCCACAATTGATTTCTGTGCCGCCCATCATATTCCTTATATGTTGTTCGACTGGCAATGGTATATGCCTTGTACTTCTCATGACGGAGATGCCACAAAGGTGGTTTCCAAACTGGACATGCTGCGTGTCATTGCATACGGTAAAGAAAAAAGGGGTAGGTGTATGGGTGTATGTCAATCAGCATGCCCTGATGAAACAGATGCATGAGCTTTTTCCATTGCTGCATAAGTGGGGAGTTGTAGGTGTGAAATCCGGTTTCGTACAGTATGCCAGTCATCGTTGGGCTACTTGGCTGCATGATATGGTTCGTCTGGCTGCCGAAAACAAATTGTTGATTAATATTCATGATGAGTTCCGTCCATCCGGTTTCAGCCGTACTTATCCTAACTTGCTCACTCAGGAAGGGATACGGGGGAATGAGGAATTTCCCGACGCTACGCATAATACGATTCTGCCTTTTACCCGTATGATTAATGGAGCGGCGGATTATACCATCTGTTATTTCGACAAACGTCTGAAGAACACCCATGCTCATCAGTTGGCGGCTTCATTGATTTTTTACAGTCCTTTACAAACTATCTTCTGGTATGACCGCCCCTCATTCTATCAAGGGGAGCCCGAAATAGAATGGTTCGAGAATCTGCAAACCGTATTTGATGATACAAAAGTATTGGAAGGTGCTCCGGGTAAGCATATAACTATGGCGCGTCGCAAGGGTAATGAGTGGTTTGTAGGAGCTTTGACTAATAATGAAGGTTCTGCTCAATCGGTAAATCTTTCATTTTTAGATAAGGGAAAGACCTATCTGGCCCGTATTTATACGGATGGGGGAGATAAGATAAAGACCCGTACTCAGGTGAAATGTACCCGTCTGTTGGTGGATTCCTCTCAAATCATGCAGTTTGCATTGAAGCCAGGAGGCGGTGCGGCCATGCAACTCGTGCCAGTGACGGATCAGGAAATAAAAGAATATAAAAACGTATAAAGGACAAGTATTATAAAAAGTAACCACTTTCGTTGAGTGTATTGGTTTTTCCTTGTCCGTATTATAGACAGATTAGGTTAACAAATGAAGGTTAGGTGATTTTTTGAAGTTTAAAGGGGATATGTTTTTTCAAGGTAAGAATGATTGTTTCAGGGCATTTTTTGATAATAGGTAAGAATGAAAAAAATTAGGTGATTATAGTGGCTTTAGTATGCGGTGCATGGCAACAGGCAGATGCTCAGTATGTATCGAAGGTATGGGTGTCCGATCAGAAGGACGGTACGTATATTAATCCGATTATTCATGCGGATTACTCTGACCCGGATGTTTGTGCCGTAGGTGATGATTTTTATATGACCGCTTCCAGTTTTGGCTGCACCCCGGGATTGCCCATTCTTCATTCAAAGGATTTGGTGAACTGGCGTTTGGCAAACTATGCCTTGAAGGAGATAGAGCCGACCATTTTCTTTAACGCTCCTCAACATGGAAAAGGGGTATGGGCTCCTTCTATCCGTTACCACAACGGTGAGTTTTTTATCTATTGGGGAGATCCCGACTGGGGTATTTTCATGGTAAAGACCAAAGATCCGCTGGGTGAATGGGAAAAACCGGTCTTGGTAAAGGCTGGGAAAGGAATGATAGATCCTACTCCGTTGTGGGATGAGGATGGAAAAGTGTATTTGGTACATGCGTGGGCGGGCAGTCGCGCCGCATTCAATAGTGTGATTACGGTTTGTGAGATGAATGCGGAAGGTACAAAAGTTATTAGTGAACCTGTATTGGTTTTTGATGGCAATGATGGTGTAAATCATACTATAGAGGGACCTAAGTTTTATAAACGCAACGGATATTATTACATCCTGGCACCAGCCGGAGGGGTGGTGACGGGTTGGCAATTGGCACTTCGCTCTCGCAATGTGTATGGCCCATACGAGTCAAAAATTGTTATGGCCCAAGGAGATACGGACATAAATGGCCCTCATCAGGGGGGATGGGTGGAAACCTGTACAGGCGAGTCTTGGTTTATCAATTTTCAAGATAAAGCCATGTATGGCAGAGTCTTGCACTTGAATCCTGTGAAGTGGGAAAATGATTGGCCCGTAATTGGAGAGGACAAGGACGGTGATGGATGCGGCGAACCTGTAAAACGCTATAAAAAACCGGATGTAGGCAGGATTTATCCTATAGAGACACCGATTGAGAGTGATGAATTCAACACAAGGCAATTGGGCTTGCAATGGGAATGGCATGCCAATTATCAGGATACGTTTGGCTTTACCTCTGATTTGGGTTACATTCGTATATATGGACATATTTTGTCCAAGGATTTTGTAAATTTTTGGGAGGTGCCGAATCTCTTGTTACAAAAATTCCCTGCCGAAGAATTTACGGCGACTGCCAAACTGAAAGTTTCTGCGAAAGCGGACGGACAGCAGTCCGGACTGATAGTGATGGGGTGGGATTATGGCTATCTGGGTGTAGTAAAAGAAGGTGATAAGTTTATATTGAATCAAGTGGTCTGCAAGGATGCGGAGCAACGGTCTCCTGAAACAGTGACCCATCTTGCGGAATTACCTGTAAGCCGCCGGTTCGGAGCCGGGCTCTATCCCAATTATGAGCGTGATATTTATTTGCAGGTGAAAGTAACTGGGGGAGGTATCTGTTATTTCAGCTACAGTCTGGACGGCAGGAAATATACATTGGCCGGTGTGCCTTTTACTGCTCGTCAAGGTAAGTGGATAGGAGCGAAAGTAGGATTATTCAGCACAGCTCCTTATGGCAAGGAAAGAGGTTGGGTAGATGCCGATTGGTTTCGTATCGATAAGTAAAAAAAGAAAGGATAATTATGAATACAAAAAATCTATTAGTAGGTATAGGGTTATGTCTACTTTCAGCCTGTACTGAAGTAGACAACAAACTGGAGGTGAACAGGGCTTTGGAATATTGTGATCGCCAGGTACATCGTACTTTGGAGGTTATGCATGGAAAAGGGCGGGAGGTAGATTACACTATGATGCCTCGTAACATAATGGATGGCCAGTATGACTGGAACTATCGTAAAGTGAGTAAGGAAGAATGGTGCGGAGGTTTTTGGCCGGGCATCTTGTGGTATGATTATGAATATACACAAGATCCGAAAATAAAGGAAGAGGCCGAAAAGTTTACTGCTTCTTTGAAATTTCTCTCGGAGATTCCTGCATACGATCATGATTTGGGTTTTTTGGTTTTTTGTAGCTATGGTAATGGTTATCGTCTGACCGGTAATCCGGAATATAAGCAAGTTATAATCAATACGGCTGATTCGTTATCAGCATTGTTCAATCCCCGTGTAGGTACTATGCTTTCATGGCCTCGCAATGTGAAAATGTTTGGCGGTCATAATACCATCATGGACAATATGATCAATCTGGAAATGCTTTTCTGGGCAGCCAAGAATGGAGGTAATCCTTATTTGTTTGACATTGCCGTGGCTCATGCGGATAAGACGATGAAATATCATTTTCGTCCGGATTATACCTCTTATCATGTAGCAGTGTATGATACCCTGACAGGTGAATTTATCAAGGGAGTGACCCATCAAGGTTATTCGGATGACAGTATGTGGGCTCGTGGTCAGGCATGGGCTATCTATGGTTATACAGTCGTTTATCGGGAAACAAAAGATGTCCGTTACCTCGATTTTGTACAAAAGGTAACGGATGTATATCTGAAAAACTCTGCCCGAAGACTATATTCCTTATTGGGATTTTAATGATCCGTCCATTCCTGATGCTCCCCGGGATGCTTCTGCTGCTTGTGTGGTAGCTTCTGCTTTATTAGAATTGTCCGGTTATCTGCCGGCTGAAAAAGCATTGGAATATAAACAGGCGGCTGTAAAAATGCTGACCAGCCTGAGTTCCGACAAATACCAGTGTGGTAAAAGTAAACCTGCTTTCCTGCTTCATTCCACAGGACACTTGCCTGCCGGATCAGAGATTGATGCATCCATCATTTATGCTGATTATTATTATATGGAGGCACTTCTCCGTTTGAAAAGGCTGACGGAAAATAAACCGGTCATTGACGAATAATAGATTGTTCAGGGAAGTATAAGTATATAGAGATCTGTAGTCTCCTTATAGGTGGATTATTTATGATAAGTATATCCCGTTTGCATCAGCAGGTGAAAACGGGATATACTGTTTTACAGCAGGTAACTAAAGCTTTTAGTTTACTTTAACTATGAAAATTAGTTTTATAACTAAAAGTTTTAGTTCTTTGTGATAATCAAAAGAAAGATTATGAAAATGTTGACAGCAAAGGAAGAAGAAATTATGGGTTATTTTTGGGAAAAAGGCCCGTTGTTTGTAAAACAGTTACTTGATTTTTATGATGAACCGCGTCCGCATTTCAATACTCTGTCTACCATTGTGAGAGGATTGGAGGAAAAGGGGTTTCTCAGTCATGAGGTATTTGGAAATACCTATCAGTATTATGCGGTGGTAAGCTGTGATGATTTTAAGAAGAAGACGTTGAAAGGAGTTATCAGTAAATATTTCAATAACTCTTATTTAGGAGCGGTTTCTTCACTGGTGAAGGAGGAGGAGATTTCTTTGGATGAATTGAAGCAGCTTATCCGGGATGTGGAAAAGGCGCATGAATAATCCGGATAAAGAGAATAATTAAAGATACATACTATGGGAGCATTTTTTGTATATATTGTAAAGTCGGCAGTTTGTCTGGCGGTATTTTATTTATTTTACCGCCTGTTGCTGAGCCGTGAAACATTCCATCGTTTTAACCGTATTGCTTTGTTGGGAATACTGATATTGTCCTGTGCCATTCCCTTTGTGGAAGTGACTATGAAAGAACCGATGGAAGTCAGTCAACAATTGCTGACTTGGGAAGAACTTCTGCTTATGGCTGATCTTAATCGGACTGCTACTATAGAAGCTGCTCCCGTATCTGCCATTACATGGCGTGAAGTGTTGCTGATGGTTTATTTGTTGGGTATTGTATTCTTCTTTTTACGTAATGTATGGTCGCTGACCCGTATGCTGAGGCTGATAAAGGGTAGCACCCTTGTCCGTCAGGAAAATGGCATCACGCTGATTACCCATCAGAAAAAAATCGCACCTTTCAGTTGGATGAAGTTTGTAGTGATCTCTGAGAAAGACCTGAAGGAAAACGGTGAGGAAATACTGACGCATGAATATGCCCATATACGGAAGAGACATTCCATAGATTTACTTATAGCGGATATCTGCATCTTTTTCCAATGGTTCAATCCTGCCTCCTGGTTATTGAAACAGGAACTACAGAACATACACGAGTTCGAAGCGGACGAAAGCGTGATTGCACAAGGTATTGATGCAAAGAAATATCAGTTGTTATTAATGAAAAAAAGCTGTCGGCACAAGGCTCTACTCTATGGCCAACAGCTTCAATCACAGTTCACTTGAAAAAACGTATTACTATGATGTTAAAAAAGAAATCCAATCCGTGGGCACGACTCAAGTACCTGTATGTACTTCCATTGGCAGCCATTGCCGTGGCAGCCTTTGCCCGCCCCGAAATCTCTAGTGAGTTAGATGAGATTTCAGCCGTCAAAGTTAATGATTTAACGGCAATTATGAAAACCGAAGAGGTTAAAAGTCCCGAAAAACATCCTGCAAAGGAAATAAAAGTGCAAGGGCAGGTATTAGAAAAAAGTACAAACGCTCCGGTTGTAGGTGCTAGTGTGATTATCAAAGGTACAACTTCAGGTACGATCACTGATTTAGATGGAAATTTTGTTATTTCAATGCCTGTTGGGGCTACTTTGAGTGTTTCATATATAAATATGAAAACAAAGGAATTGACTATTACAGAGAAACTTATTGGAAAAATTAAATCTTTAAAAGTGTATTTGGAGGGAGAAATCACAACTAAGACACAGGAAGTGGTTGTAGTAGGTTATGGAGGTGGTGAAGAAGCTTCTGATGAAGTTCCGGTTTTTCAGGTTGTTGAAGAGATGCCTGAGTTTCCGGGTGGTATGGGAGAATGTTTGAAATTCTTGGGGAAGAATATCAAATATCCAGTGGAGGCTCAGAAAGCTGGAGTACAGGGAAAGGTTATTGTACAATTTGTAGTTGAGAAAGATGGTAATATAGCCAATCCCAAAGTTGTCAGGAGCATTGATCCGGATTTGGACGGTGAGGCCATTCGAGTCATTTCCATTATGCCGAAATGGAAACCAGGTATGCAGAAAGGTCAGCCTGTGCGTGTGAAATATACGGTTCCCGTCACTTTCAGACTAGACGGTAAAGATATCAAATCAAATGAAGCACGTCATTTGGAGTTGAAGACAGACACTGTTTTTCAAGAAAATCCATTGCGGATAGGTAAGGAAACTTTTTCGTTGAAAGATTGGAAGGAGAAACCATTGCTTATAGTTGATGGGATAGAAAAGCCTTATAGTCAAATGGAAAAAATGAATGTTTCGGACATTGAATCTATTTCGGTGTTGAAGGATGCGGCAGGTACTGCCATTTATGGAGCCAAAGCCAAGAATGGCGTGATATTGATTACCACAAAGAACAATAAGAATAAAGATATGAAAAAATTTGTAACACTGCTGCTATGTATGCTCCCCGTTTCGTTGTTTGCCCAGGTGAATGATGGGATTCGTCAGGCAATGGATAATTATGATTATGAGACAGTAGTTATGCTGATTGAACCCGATTGTCAGGATTCTTTGTTGCTGATTACCAAAGCTCAGGCGCTGAAAGCGATGAACCGTTATCCGGAAGCCATAGGGGTATTGAACTCTCTTATCTTGAAAGACAGCACAAACACAAAAGTTTTGATCGACCTTGCCGAGTGTTACAAATTGACGGGTAACTCCCGTCGGGCGGCCAACTGTTATCAGAAGGCAATGAATTTGCAACCGGAAAATAAATTTTTCCGGTTGCAGTTCATACGCTCTTTATTAGCTTCCGAAGATTATGAAGAAGCGCGTACGGCTTGTCATGGCTGGTTGGAACGCGATTCCTTGTCGGCCACCGGATACAAATATCTGGGACAGGCATACGAGGGATTGCAGGATGCCGCCAGTGCCTTCATCAGTTATAACATAGCCTATCGGCGTGATTCGTTGGATGCCCAGACAGTGGCACGCATTGCCGGTATTTTTAATAACAATCAGCAGTTTAAAGATGCTGTTGATGTGACGGAAGTTTATCGTTTGTCCGATACCACCAATATAGATGTGAACCGCCAGAATGCGAAGGCTTATTGTATGCTGAAAGAGTACGGAACGGCGGTAAAACGCTATGAGTCATTAAAAGAACTGGGTGATCGTAGTTTTCTCACTCTTTACTATTTAGGTGTATCCCATTATGGGGATAACTGGTTTTACGGTGCATACGATAATCTGAAAGAAGCTTATCAAAAAAAATCCGATGGATGTGAATGTGCTCTATTATCTGGCAAAAGCTTCGGCACGCACTTCCTGGAAAAAAGGAGGGTGTGGAATATATGGAAGAAGCCTTCCGCATAGCAGTTCCTTCTGATAGTATGATGGTACGTCTTTATGACGGGTTGGTAGAATGTTACGATTATGCGGGGGATACAAAGAAAGAGGTGGAAGCCTTGGAGAAGTTATATATTTATACAAAGAAAAACTCCATTCTTTATAAAATAGCCTGTCTCTATGATTGGAAAGAAGATGAGAAGAATGCCATTCGCTATTATAGGAAATACATGGCTACAGTTCCCGAAGATCAGCGTTATGCCTTGGACGAAGACGGGAACCCGGTGGAAGACCGCATAACACTTTACCAGCAGGCATGGAAACGTATCAAAAAAATAAAGGAGGAAGGTTTCTTTAGAGGTGATATTCCGACAAAGTCATTTCCTGTAGAGAAAAAAGATACGTTGGCACTTCGTCATGCAAAATAACGGAAGTCATTTATATAAAAGTAAGAATATATGAAGAAAATTTTAGCTTTGGCACTCTTTGCAGTGGCTCTAGTGTCATGCCGGCAAACTATGCAGACCGATGGCTTTAAACTATCCGGTCATTTGGAAGGGCTTCAGGTTGGAGATACTCTTTTCTTAAAACTTTTTTATTACCCGATTGGAAAGAAGACGGAACAGATACCATATTGGTGGAAAAGGAGGGGATTTTCTCGGCTTTTATTCCTATGGAACATACTACTTTTTATTTATTGACGCATCAGCCTAAAGTGGGTGAACCGTTACGGAGTTGTATTCGCGGAGCTGAGATTATAGCTCGCGTAGGTGATGATATAAAACTGAAAGGGTCTTTGGTTACTTGGGTGCGGTTCGTCATTCGGGTGGTTTTTATGACAATTCGTTGGTGGCTAGGTATGATAGCCTGACTGCGTCTTCCAATACTGAAATGATTGATATCTTCAGTCAGATACTGAAATATCAGGATACAAAGCAAAATGATAGTGTGGCAAAATACGGGCAAATGTATAATGAATATCATCGTCCGCTAATGCTGAAGACTGTTCGTGATAGTCTGGCATTGAAAGTGAACGATATGGAATATGCCGCTTTTATGTATGCATCCGCTTTGTTTTTGATGCTACTTATAAGGATGTAAAAGAGCGTTTGGCACAATTTACTCCAGAGGTTCAAAATTCATATTTTGGACAAATACTTGACAAGCAATTGCTTGTATTGAAGAATATTGAAGTAGGCTTTGCGCCAGCGGAGTTTACAGTGACAGATAAAGACGGCCGGAAAGTGTCTTTGTCTGATTATAAAAGGCAAATATGTGTTGATTTATCATTGGGGATTATGTCCTGGTACTTTTTGGGTAAAATCCTAAAAATAACGGATCTCTATCAAAAAATATCATGAAAAAAGGTTTGGAGGTATTGGGATTTACCCGTGATGATTTGTTGAAATCGTTGCAGGGAAGTTCTGAAGAGTTTAAGAAAGATGAACGGGTACAGGGATTGCTAAGCCATCCGTGGACTACAGTTTACACAGAGGATGAGGGCAACGGCTTTATAGTGAAAGACCTTTATTTTTCAGGAGTTCCCATTCTTATGTTAATCTCTCCGGATGGTATTACTTTGGCCCGTGGATATACAAAGGCATACGAAGAAGTAAAGAATCTTTTGGATAGGAACTTGGGAAATAAGTAAGTATGTTTCAAAAAAAAGATACAATGGAAAAACTTTGGTATTTTACTGCTTGCTATGGTGAGTTGCTGCCTTTTGCAGGCAAAAGACAGGGTGGTTAAACAGCCGCCTTTCATCGCTCGTAGCTCTTCTACTATCGAGATAGACAGAGTGGTGGTTTCGGATACGGCAACCGTATTGGATGTAAAAGCCTTTTTCCGTCCTCATAATTGGATTCAGATAAGTAATGAAAGTTATTTGTTGGCTGATAATGGAGAGAAGTATCCGATTCGTTCCGGTAATGGAATTATCTTGGGCGAAAAATTTTTGGATGCCCGATAGCGGTGAAGCTTCTTTTAGTCTTATTTTTCCGTTATTGCCCCCTACAGTGAAAGTGATTGATTTCATTGAGAGCGATTGTGAGGACTGTTTCAAGGTATGGGGAATCCATTTGGATGGTAAATTACCGGAATTGGATTTATCGGATGATGTGAAGAAACAGAAATTGAATTACGCTGAACCGTTGCCTAAGGCTGAATTGAAAGATGGCAAATCAGTGATAACCGGTCGTTTGTTAGACTATGAGAAGCACTATGCACTTCCGTTTTCTTGTAGGATTTGTGATTTGTTGACGGCAAAATTTGAGGATACTGAAATAAAGGTGAATGAAGACGGAACATTTCGGACAGAGATTGAACTTTGTGCTCCGACTACGGTCAGTTTTTCTGTGGGACGTGATATTTATTTTGACGTCTTTTGGTTCCCGGTGGTGAATTGGATATGGCTGTCAACTTGCGTGAGTTGAGTCGTTCTGAAAGCAAATTGTTGAAAGGCAAGCGTGCTGGTGGAAAGAAAGTCTATTTTTCAGGTACCATGGCGGCTTTGAATGATGAAATGATAACCGATGATGAACATTTGATGGATGTATGGGGAATGGTTCATTGGAATATGAATGATTTATATAATATGACTGCCGGTCAGTATAAAGCTTATTGGTTGAAAAAATATGAAGAAACCAAATCCGCTATCTGTTCCGATAAGAAAAGAAGTCAGGCATACCGGGAGCTTTTATTGGCTCAGAATGATTTGCTTTGTACTTTGACATTGACCTGTGTAAGTTCTAATTTAGCCTATGCTTATGTGCAGTGCAGTGGATTACCGGCTCGTGAAGCTTATCAAAAGTTTAAACAACCGGAATTGAGTGATGATTTCTATGACTATATCCGGCAGTTGAATATACTGAACTCGCCTGTCATGCTTTATGCCAATGGTTATGCTGATTTGGTAAGGGGAATGGGCTATCTGAGGGTGAAGATGGATGATGAGTTGAGTGATATATTTGCGTTTATTCTCTCTTCCGATAAAGTTTCTGCTGAAGATGCTAAGATAATACGTGAGTTCAAGGCTGATACAGATACCGGAAAAACATCTGTCTATCAGGAAAAAATGGGCGAATTGCGAATAAAATACGATGAATTGTTTAAAGAATTCAGTTCTATGCAGCAAGACTATATTTTGAAAAAGATTATAGCCGGATATTTGGGCACAGACCAAGGACTTTTTTTCGACTTGCAGAAAATGATGAAATATGCTCAGAAAATCAGTGACTTCACTCCATTGACTGTACATGATTTTGAGGAGATACGGAAGATGAGTGACCCTTATTATCTCGGCAGACTGACAAAGATGAACAACCGTCTTTTGGAAACGATTGAAGCTAATAAGAAAAAGAAAGGTTATACCGTTAATGAATCCGGAGAAGTAAAAGATGAAGATTTATTTTATTCCATCATTTCTAAATTTAAGGGTAAGGTGGTTTTGGTCGATTTTTGGGCGACTTGGTGCGGTCCTTGCAAAATGGCTATGAAACAGATGAAACCGATGAAGAAAGATCTTGAAGGTAAAGATATTGTATATGTTTTTATTGCCGGAGAGAACTCGCCCAAAGAAACATGGGATAACATGATTCCGGATATTCATGGAGAGCATTACCGGGTAACGGCAGCTCAGTGGAATTACCTGAGCAGGCAGTTCAGCATACAGGGGGTTCCGACTTATATTATTGTCGATAAAGAAGGGGGTGTTATTCAAAAATACACCGGTTTCCCGGGAGTGGATACCGTAAAAAGAGAATTAATGAAAGCATTAGAGAAATAAAGACCGTGTTTGTCTTGCAAGAATAAAGTGGAAAAGGATCTGTAAGGTGCTGTAAGCATTTACAGATTCTTTTTTTGGATTTATATTACTATCTTTGGCAAGACAAAACTAATATTGAATAATGAAAAACTGGGTCGTTAAGCTATTGTTATTACTTTTCATTCCTTCTTTAGCAGGAATTTTGTTCACTGTTGCTCTTGGTTTTAATCCGGGGGGCTGGTTACAAATTACGACGTATGCTTTACCTCCGTTACTCACTCTCGCCGGAGGGGCTTTTATCGTTGCTTCAAGATGGAAAATTCCTTTTCTTATATTGATGGCAGCTGCAAGTATGGCCTTTAATATTCCTTTACAGAACTGGCTTTTTCATTCGGCAGATGAAGTGGTGCGTTATCATGCTGTTACCGATTTATATAATTTGGAGAATAATGCTCTGTATTTTACTTTCGATACTCTGGAGGTGGATTATGCCCGAAGGAGCAGTGTGACTGTCACTCGTGAGGTGACACGAAGTATGGGCAGACACCGCTATCGTAAGGAACAGAAGCAATATCATTTCTCTGTAGCTCCTGCATTTACCGATTCATTGCCCCGTCATAAGTATGAGGAGCGGGAAGTTAAGGCATGGGTTATTCCGGTGAGGCATGAGAAAGGACAAGCCGTTGTATGTTATGAGCGTTGTATTTTTGATTTAGATGATTATCAGAAAGCCATTGATCGGTCCCGCTGTAAACTCCACCATCCTCAAGCTCCGATTATACGACCTTTGTATTCACAGTTCATTACCCGGCAGGAATGGAAAGGAATCTTTTTGAATGTTGCATGGATTGTACTTTCTGTACTGATAGTACTGGGGGTAATTCTGAATTATCAGGCAGACAGGAGGAAAGCATAATATCGGAACAGACTGTATGAAGGGTACTTTATGAATATTATGATCTTCATGCATGAGGCCTGTCAGTACTATTGGTAAATTCTAGAATGATGTTTTCTTTATATAAAACTTTCCCCGGACATTTCATGACAGAAACATCCGGGGAGAGGTATTTCATTTTTTATTTATTGAAAAGTTTTATTTTGCCTCTACCTTCAGATTGGATAATTCTGTGTCCTTATGGATGGATGGCAGATTATTCTGTTTTACAACAACAGTATGAACTTTTCCTTTTGCCACTTGCGGCAAAGTGAATTTCTGCTTGTAGATAACCTGTTCCGCTGATGGGCGCAGCAGATAGCCTGTTTCTTTTTCAAAGCGGTTGTATATTCTTACCACAATTTGGTTACTGCCTTTTTGAAGCGGTAGCAGCACCTTTTCCTCGCGGAACTTGCAGCGGTAAGGGTTGAGGTGTTTCATTACCGACTTGCCGTTCAGATAGATTTCGATACCGTTTCCGGCACCTACATCTACTAGAATATCTTGTGCTTTGGGCGATTCTACCTGCTGCATCAGGAAGTAACTTTCCAGAATATTGCTGGGGGAACATTGGCTTTTTCCTCATTCACTTCTTTCCATTGTTCCTTTTCTTACCGGTGCTTTGTCCGGATCAGTATGGATGGTGGCAGGAGCATCGAACAATCCGCTGCCCGGTCCGCAGAAGTAACGCTGACCCCATACGGTCTTGGAAGGCAGGTTTAATGCCTGTGCCTTGCCTGCGTCAAGGGTTACTGTGTAAGGTATTCCATCTACTTCAACCAGTAATTCCTTACCGTTCTCCTGCGGAGTATAGGTAAATTCCAATGCGTTGAGGTTGGATTTGTTGATGTTCCATTGATAGCTCACCGTACTGCGGTAGTTGCTGTAATAATCGAAACAGGAATAACTATAATTGGGAGTGCGCTGTGCAGCCATAGGTTGCGGTTTCACCGGTTGGTCGAACGTGGCGCAAATCACTTGGATGTCTTTTCCGTATGCGTCGGCGGGCAGTGTGAAGATCATCTCCTGTCCTTTCTGAATAGCTTTAATGTCTGCTTTTTGGCAGTTTGCATCCCGGCACGTTCAAAGTGATTTTACCATCGGCAGGGCGGTTGCCTGATAAGATGAGGTAGAGGTTATTGCCTTTGCGGGTAATGGTTCCCCATTCGAATTGCTCACGGAAAGGAGAGGCTTCTGTGCCATAAATGGCTTCACCGTTTTTCTTCAACCAGATACCGATTTCTTTCAGCACCTCTCTTTCAAAGGGTACTACGGAACCGTCACCTTTGGGACCGATGTTCAGCAGGAAGTTTCCGCCATGGGAAACTACATTGATCAGGCTGCGTAGTTTTTCCATCGCTTTGGTGTGAACGTCCCCCCTTTTCTGCCAGGAACGGTAGCTCCAGGTTTCATCGAACATGGAAGCAGCTGTTTGCCATGCGGTCTGCAAGGAGCCTTCGGGGTATGTGTTGTCTGCCATGACACTGAAGTCATACTGATCGTTGCCCAACCGGCCGCTTACCATACAGTCTGGTTGCAATCTGTGCACCAGTTGATACAGTTCCTTGCTTTGTTCAGGAGTGTTGGAACCCATGTCAAACCATAGTTCGGAGATGGGACCGTAGTTGGTCAACAGTTCGGTAACTTGGGCTTTGGTGAATTCATGATGCTGTGGGGTGATGAAATCACAGTTATGGCTGGAGATAGGATAGGCTTGTGGAAAATGCCAGTCTATCAGTGAGAAATAGATGCCGAAGTTGATTCCGCCACGTTTGCAAGCTTCCGCCATCTCTTTTATGAAGTCGCGCTTGCCGGGGGTGGCATCGTATGAATTATAGTCGGTGGTGGCTGTACGGAACATACAGAAACCGTCGTGATGCTTGGTGGTAATGATGATGGAGCGCATACCGGCTTCTTTGGCCAGTGACACGATAGCGTCTGCATCAAACAGGGTGGGATTGAAGCGCAGGGCGGTATCTCCATACCAGTCACTGAAGATTCCCGCAAACGATTGGATTTGTTCACTGTATCCTCGGGTGACGGGGTTGCCTTCCCATACGCCTCCCAGTTCGGAATAAAGACCGAAGTGGATGAACATGGAATACTTGTTCTGATGCCATTTCTCAAATGCTTTTTCCGAGATTTGGGCTGTTGCACCCAGGCTTATGACACAAGCCATGATGAAGGTTAGTAATTTTTTCATGATTGTAATTAGTGGTTAACTGAATGAATATATTGCATAATTTCTGTTTGTTGGTCGGGATGGAACCACACGATGTCTTTGTCCCGTTTGAACCAGGTCATCTGTTTACGAGAGTAAATGCGGGAATTTTGCTTGATTTTTCCGATAGCGAATTCCAAAGTCCATTCTCCGTCCAGATACTTGAACATTTCTTTGTATCCTACGGTATTGAGCGAGTTCAGATGCCGGAAAGGATATACCTGCCGGGCTTCTTCCAGCAAGCCGTCCTGTATCATGATGTCCACGCGGCGGTTGATGCGGTCATACAATTCTTCGCGGTCGCGGGTTAATCCTATTTTGATGATGCGGAAAGGGCGTTCCTTGTGAGTACGGGTACGGAAAGAAGTATAAGTTTTTCCGGTCATGTAGCATATTTCCAATGCATGTATTACCCGTTTGGGATTTTTCAAATCCACTATTTTGTAATACTCGGGGTCCAGCAGCCTTAGTTCGGCGCACAGAGTGTCCAGCCCTTCCTGTTCGTAACGTCGTAGCATCAGCTGGCGTGTTTCATTGTCTACAGTGGGGATATCATCTATGCCTTTGCAAATGGCATCTATATACATCATGGAACCTCCGGTCAGTATTACAGTGTCATGGTTTTGGTATAGGATTTCCAGTTGTGCCAGTACGTCTGCTTCGTATTGTGCGGCGCTGTAATAATCTGTTAGCTGTAATGTTCCGACAAAATAATGAGGAACACGCGCCAGTTGCTCGGGGGTAGGGGCGGCAGTTCCTATCTTCAGGTCTGCATACAATTGGCGTGAGTCTGCCGAAACAATGGAAGTCCGGAAGTGTTCGGCAATGGAAAGGCTTAGTTCGGTCTTTCCTACACCGGTAGGGCCGATAAGGACGATAAGGGTGTCAGGCATGGTGTTTATAAAAAGAGAGGGGCGGACGTGTAACGTCCGCCCCCGTTAAGATTAATAGTTTTCTTGCTCATAAGGGTCCGGTGAGGAGGCACCGCCCATATCAAATCCTTCGGGATCAAAGTCTTCCATATCGAAGTCCTGGTCGCCATAGAAATTCTCGTCTATATCCAGATTTCCGCTATTGCTTTTTGCCATCATTTCGTCAAAGTCGACGGTTTGTTTCGGGGCTTCTCCGGCTTTGCGCGAACACACTGCTTTGTCAAGGTCTTTGCCGGTGATGATTTCCGACAGTTCAATGAAAAACACTCGTTCTGCCAACGGGTCGAATACATACAGCAATTTTTGCTTTTCGTCTTCCACCAAATCACTCAAGCGGGTTTCTCTCATGATGTAGCTGTCTTCTTCCGAACTGCTTCCCATATCTTCCAGTGTGATTTCCTGGTCTTTCTCCCAGTCGTCATCACAAATGAAGAAAGAGGTCATCTGGTCATCTTTATATCCTGCCGCTTTCAATATTGCTTCGTGCAAATCAAAGAAAGTTGCTTCCGAGTCTATCTTTATTTCTCTTATAAAATCATCGACTTCATCAGAGATTAGTGTAAATCTGTAAATCATATATTTATACTGTATATACTATATAACCTTTTTTTTCGTGCAGTAAAGTTATAAAAAACTTTGTTATCTGATGATACCTCTTTGAGAATTTTCTATGAAAGAAATAATATATTCTATTTCTTTGCTCATAGGTATTTCTTTGCGTACTTGTTCCAAGGCATCGGTAACGTTCATGCCATTTTGATAAATAATGCGATAGGTGTTGTGTATATTCTCTATTAGTTCATTAGAGAATCCGCGGCGGCGGAGTCCTACGATATTGATTCCTGCGTAGGCAATGGGTTCGCGCCCTGCTATAATATAAGGAGGAATGTCCTTGCTGAAACGTGAACCGCCCTGTACCATTACATAACCGCCTACCCGGCAGAATTGGTGCATCAATACGGCGCCGCTGATAATGGCGTTATCATCAATGATAATTTCACCTGCCATCTTGGTGGCATTGCCTATGATGCAACCGCTGCCTATGATGGCATCATGTGCTACGTGTACTCCTTCCATCAACAGGTTGTTACTGCCCACTATGGTTTTGCCTTTAGCCGCTGTACCACGATTGATGGTTACATTCTCGCGAATGGTGTTGTTATCACCTATTTCGGCAGTCGTTTCTTCACCGCGGAATTTCAAATCCTGGGGAATAGCGCCTATAACAGCTCCCGGAAAAATGGTGTTGCCGTTCCCTATGCGTGAGCCATACAGTATATTGGCGTTAGGCATGATTGTGTTGTTATCACCGATAACTACATTCTTGTCGATAAACACAAAAGGACCGATTTCTACATTCTCACCAATTTTTGCTTCGGGATGTATATATGCTAATGGACTAATCATGTTGTTTTTTTTAGTGGTTATTTATTTTTTACTATTTGTGCCATAAACTCGGCTTCGCAGACTACTTTCTCGCCTACAAACACATATCCTTTCATTGTGGAGATGCCCCGGCGGATAGGAGCCAACAATTCAACACGGAACAATAAAGTGTCTCCCGGCACTACTTTCTGGCGGAATTTCACACCGTCTATTTTCATGAAGTAGGTGGAGTATCTTTCGGGTTCGTCCACTGAATTAAGAACAAGCAGACCACCGCATTGTGCCATGGCTTCTACTTGAAGCACACCCGGCATGACAGGTTCCTGTGGAAAGTGTCCCTGGAAGAAGGGTTCGTTGGCGGTTACGTTTTTCACACCGACAATGTGGTTGGCGCCAATGGCAACGACTTTGTCCACTAGCTGGAAAGGATAACGGTGCGGAAGCAGTTCGCGGATGCGGTTGACATCCATGATGGGAGCTTCGTTGCAGTTATAGGACGGAGCCTGTATTTCGTGAAGTTTGATTTCTTTGCGTATCTGGCGGGCAAACTTGTTGTTGATGGTGTGCCCCGGACGGGTGGCGATGATACGTCCCTTGATGGGTTTGCCTATCAGTGCCAGGTCGCCGATGATATCCAGCAGTTTGTGGCGGGCCGGTTCGTTGTCCCATACCAAGGGAACATGGTTGATGTAGCCCAGTTTGGTGGCGTCCATGTGGGGAACCCCCATGACGTCTGCCAGCTTGTCGTAGTTTTCCTGGCTCATCTCTTTTTCGTAGATTACGATGGCGTTGTCCAGATCGCCTCCCTTAATCAGTCCGGCGCCCAGCAATGGTTCTATTTCGCGGACGAATACAAAGGTACGCGCGGAAGCTACCTCGGTGGGGAATTTAGCCATGTCTTCCAGTGTGGCGAACTGATTGGACAGTATTTTAGACTGATAAGAGATCAGTGCATTCACACTGAAATTTTCGTCCGGAAGAACAATGATGGAAGATCCGGTTTCCTCGTCCCTGAATTCGATTTTTGATTTTATGATATAGTAATCCTTGACAGCATTCTGTTCTTCGATTCCTACACGCTGTATATTTTCTACATACGCTTTGGCACTGCCGTCCAGAATAGGGAATTCGGGACCGCTTACCTGAATCAGGCAGTTGTCTATACCAGCTGCATAAAGAGCTGCCAAAGCATGTTCTACTGTACTTACTTTTATTCCGTTTTTCATCAGCACAGTGCCGCGGGTAGTATCACCTACGTTTTCTGCTACGGCATCAATTATTGGTTGTCCTTCAAGATCAATTCGTTGGATTTTATACCCGTGGTTGTCCGGTGCAGGATTGAATGTCACCGTCAAGTTTACTCCGGTGTGAAGGCCTTTTCCATTTAAAAGAAAAACTGCCTTTTAATGTCTTCTGTTTCAACATGGGGTTTATTTATTTAGTTGTTTTTTTTGAATTCTCTATTTCTTTCTGCATGGCGTTCAGTGTGGTGTAAATTTCGGGCAGTTTTTTGTATACGGCCGATGATTTCATGAAATTCTTGGCATCGATGGCCGGAGTGCCTAGAATTTGCTCGTTGGATTTCACGTTACCGGGAACGCCTGCTTGTGCGCCGATACCTACCTTGTCACCTATCTTAATATGTCCGGCTAGTCCTACCTGTCCGCCAAACATGCACCATTCACCTACTTTGGTGGAACCGGCAATACCCACCTGTGATGCCATGACAGTGTGGCTTCCTACTTCCACATTGTGTGCTATCTGGATCAGGTTATCCAGGTTTTCACTCCCTTTATGTACAATGGTGGCGCCCATGGTGGCACGATCTACGCAGGTATTAGCACCAATCTCCACATTATCTTCTATGATGGCAATACCTATTTGTGGAATTTTTTCGTACCCTTCGGGAGAAGGTGCGAATCCGAATCCATCAGCACCGATTACGCAGCCTGCATGCAGGGTACAGTGGTTTCCTACCAAGCAGTCGTGATAGATGGTGGCATGTGGATAAAGTGTACAATTATTACCTACTTTGGCATGGCTTCCTACAGTAGCGTGCGGGTGGAGGGAAGTGTTGTCACCAATCTCAGCACCATCGCCTACGCAGGCAAACGGAGCGATATATACATCCTTCCCCAACTTCGCAGTGGGGGCAACGTATGCCAGCGGATCTATACCAGTCTTTTTAGGTTTGCTCATTTCATAGAGGGTCAGTAGTTTAGCCAGACTTTCGTAGGCGTTGTCTACCTTGATTAAGGTAGCTTTTACTTCTTGCTCGGGAACGAAATCTTTGTTTACCAACACAATGGTAGACTGAGTATCGTAAATGTAATGAGTATACTTAGGATTTGAAAGAAAAGAAATCGCTCCCGGCACGCCTTCCTCTATTTTAGCAAAAAGTATGCACAGTTGCGTTTTCATCGCCAACATAATTCCCTGGATGTATTCCGCAATTTGTTTAGCTGAGAACTCCATAATACTGTCTAATTCTTTATGTTCTAAATGTTTCAGTTTTGTTACTTGCGTGTTACATGTTAGTGTAAACACATCATTAATTATGCAAATTACGCATTTTTTTTTTATATATCCGTACAATTCGCTAATTATTTAATGTCCGTCGTTTTCGGAACGCAGGTTAACATATATAATATTTTTTGACTTTTCGGGAGAGAAGAGAGTATGTTGAGCATATCCGAAGCCTTGGCTATATCGCGGGTGCTTCCATCTTTATAGATGATTTCAATACTGTCATCCTCCTTTTTATACATATTGTTTTCTATACTGGATATGGATAGGAAGTATTTTGCTTCTTTCTTATTGATATTCAGTTGTTTACTTATTCTTGAAAGAATTTCTTCTTTTCGTGCTTTTGTGATGGAAGAGGAGGTTACCTCTACTTTGAATAGTTTCCTGTTAATCATTCCACGACTCAGAGTGGACAATACCACATCGCTGTGATTGCTCCAAACTTTCAGTGCAGTCCATATGTCATTATCATCTAATTGAATAAAATTTTCAAGACAATCCGGGCTGTTATAAAATTCTTTTTATCAATAGGATGGTATAAAAAGAATCTTAAAGCGGGTGAGGCGAACAGCTCTACGCCACGTAAGGCTAATTCCTTTGCTCGTGTCAGAGTGTTGACCAGCATTTTTTCACTGGCAACGGAGGTCTTGTGCAGATATACCTGCCAGTACATCAGGCGGCGGGACATCAGGAAGTTTTCGATGGAGTAAATGCCTTTGGATTCTACTACCAGGTGATCGTCTTTTACATCAAGCATTTTGATGATGCGGGCGGACCCGATATTGCCTTCGGATACACCGGTATAGAAACTGTCACGCCGCAGATAGTCCAAACGATCCATATCCAATTGACCGCTGACCAGTTGGTGCAGGAATTTCTTGGGATATTCATCTTTGAATATCTGTATGGCAAGATTGAGTTGACCTTTCATGTCCTTGTTCATTCGTTCCATCAGCATCAAGGAGATTTCTTCATGTGAAACGCCTCCTGCCAATGTGTTTTCCAGCACATGGGAGAAGGGACCGTGTCCGATGTCGTGTAACAGGATGGCAGCTTGTACGGCTTCCGCTTCGCTGTCAAAGATGAAGTTACCTTTGGCGGTAAGGTGCTTGATCGTTTCGCTCATTAAGTGGAAAGCGCCTAATGAGTGTTGGAAACGGGTATGTTGTGCTCCCGGATATACGGCAGAGGACAGGCCCAGTTGCTTGATGCGGGTAAGACGTTGCAGCAATGGGTGACATACAATGTCATATAGTAACCCCTTCGGGATGTTGATAAACCCGAAGACGGGGTCATTTATAATTTTTCGGTCACTCATGGGGAATAATTATTCAGTGTGCTGATATGCTTAAACCAATGTATTACGCTATGTATCTACCTGGTAATTTGCATATTAGCACATTGTTTTATTGGCACATTATTTTCTCCATCTGTGCCTGGACTTTCTGAGCTTCTTGTCCTGCTACAGTCGCAAAATTCTCAGTTTTATCCGCATAGATAATGGCACGGCTTGAATTAACAATAAGTCCACAGGTACTATTCATGCCATATTTGCAGACTTCCTCTAGAGAACCTCCTTGTGCGCCGATTCCAGGTACAAGCAGGAAGTGGTTGGGAACAATTTTACGGATGTCTTCGAAAGCGCGTCCTTGTGTGGCGCCTACTACGTACATCATGTTTTCATCGTTGGCCCATTCTTGTGATTTGCGCAATACTTTTTCGAAAAGGCGTTCGCCGTTGGTGTCCTCGGTCAGCTGGAAGTCGTGGGAACCCTTGTTGCTGGTAAGCGCTAGCAGGATTACCCATTTGCCTTCGTAACTCAGGAAGGGAGTCACGCTGTCTTCACCCATGTAAGGAGCTACGGTGACTGAGTCAATGTCCAGCTCTTCAAAGAATGTGCGGGCATACATGGCCGAAGTGTTTCCGATATCGCCACGTTTTGCATCGGCAATGATGAATTGGTCGGGATAGTTTTCCTTGATGTAGGATACAGTCTTTTCGAAAGCGATCCATCCTTTTACGCCCATGCTTTCATAAAAGGCCAGATTGGGTTTATAGGCGATGCAATAAGGGGCGGTAGCGTCAATGATGGCTTTGTTGAAAGCGAAGATAGGATCTTCTTCTTTTAACAGATGTTCGGGGATCTTCTTTATGTCGGTGTCCAGTCCTACACAGAGGAATGATTTTTTCTTTTGGATATTTTCAAATAATTGTTGCTTGTTCATTGCTATGTTTACAGTTTATGGTTTACGATATTTAAATTATAATTCGCTCTCTTTCAAACGTTCGGCATTCTCGGCTACAGTCAAATGGTCAATGCAGTCTTGAATGTCGCCATCCATAAAGGCGGCCAAATTGTAAATGGTATAGTTGATGCGGTGGTCGGTGATACGTCCTTGCGGATAATTGTAGGTACGTATTTTTGCCGATCGGTCTCCGGTAGATACCATTGTTTTTCGTTTGCTGGCAATGTCGTCAATGTACTTTTGGTGTTCTTTATCATATATAAAGGTACGCAGGCGAGAAAGGGCTCGTTCTTTATTCTTCGGCTGGTCACGGGTTTCGGTACATTCTATCAGGATTTCCTCTACTATTCCGGTGTTGGGGTTCTTCCAGTTGTAGCGCAGGCGTACTCCGGATTCCACCTTATTTACGTTCTGTCCGCCGGCACCACCGCTTCGGAAAGTGTCCCATTTGATTTCCCCTTCGTTAATTTCCACATCAAAAGGCTCGGCTTCGGGTAAAACGGCGACTGATGCGGCTGAAGTATGTACACGTCCTTGGGTTTCGGTGGCTGGTACACGTTGCACACGATGTACGCCCGATTCATATTTCAGAGTGCCATATACTTTATCTCCGGTTACGGAGCAGATAATTTCCTTAAAACCTCCTGCTGCTCCTTCATTGGCGCTGGATACTTCCAGTCTCCAACCTTTTGTCTCGCAGTATTTGGAGTACATACGGAACAAGTCGCCTGCAAAAATGGCGGCTTCATCACCTCCCGTACCACCGCGTATCTCCAGAATGGCATTTCGGTCATCTTGCGGATCCGCAGGAACGAGTAACAGTTTGATTTCCTCTTCCAGTTCTGGGATGCGGACTTCGCAGAGATTTGCCTCTTCGCGTGCCATCTCTTTCATCTCCGGGTCGGATTCGTTAGTCATGATTTGTTTGGCCTCTTCCAGTCCATTCAGGCATTGTATATATTCTCTACGGGCTTTCATGATGTCATTCAAGTCCTTGTATTCCTTGGTGAGCTTGACATAACGTTTTTGGTCAGCTATGACATTAGGGTCTGTAATGAGGGTGGAAACTTCCTCAAAGCGAGCCACTAACCCGTCTAATTTCTCAAGTAATGTATTATTGTTTTCTGCCATTCTTTTCTAAACATTTATTTGCGACATACCAAGTGAGTAATATCCACCCAAGTATGGCAAGTACTTTTCTTACTGTATATAGTATGTCATGCCAAGTTGTTTCATGACCCCATGCGGTAGAGATGAAATACAACTCGCGTATTGTATCAATCGTAACTAATGAGCATATTATTGCTCCTATGCCATAAAAAAATCTTTTTTTCAATGTAGCAGGCTTGGAAGTGTTATTATAATATTGCTTGTCAGTATTTGAATTCTCCAAACTCACTTTTGATAATTAGCTCCTTCTTGTCACTTTCTTCTATACGTCCCACGATCTTCGCGTCAATATTGAATGACTTGCTGATGGCGATCACCTCTTCGGCATGTTCGGGTGAGAGGTAAACTTCCAGGCGGTGGCCCATATTAAATACTTTGTACATTTCTTCCCAATCGGTGCCGCTTTGTTCCTTGATGGTTTTGAACAGAGGGGGAACGGGGAACAGGTTGTCCTTTACTACACGGCAATTGTTTCCTACAAAGTGCAGGACTTTGGTTTGAGCACCGCCTGAGCAGTGAACCATTCCGTGAATTTCAGGTCGGAGCGCATCCAGTAATTTCTTCACTACCGGAGCATAGGTACGGGTAGGTGAGAGTACCAGCTTTCCTGCATCCAGCGGACTTCCTTCCACAGCATCGGTCAGCTTCAAATTGCCACTGTACACTAGTTCTTCGGGTACTGCCTTGTCATAGCTTTCGGGATACTTCTCGGCCAGGTATTTTGCGAACACGTCGTGGCGGGCACTGGTGAGTCCGTTGCTGCCCATGCCTCCGTTGTATTCTTTTTCATAAGTAGCCTGTCCGTAAGATGCCAGACCTATGATGACGTCACCCGGGCGAATATTGGCATTGTTAATGACATCGGTACGTTTCATGCGGCATGTTACGGTAGAATCTACGATGATGGTACGAACCAAGTCACCTACATCAGCAGTCTCGCCTCCGGTAGCGTATACGCCTACACCCATTTCGCGAAGTTCGGCCAACAGTTCATCCGTTCCGTTGATGATAGCGGAAATGACTTCACCCGGAACGAGTAGCTTATTACGGCCGATAGTTGATGAAACCAGAATATTATCTACTGCACCTACACACAACAAGTCATCGATGTTCATAATCAGTGCATCTTGTGCAATGCCTTTCCATACGCTTAAATCGCCGGTTTCTTTCCAATACAAATAAGCCAGTGATGATTTGGTACCTGCACCGTCAGCGTGCATAATGTTGCAATATTCAGGATCTCCGCCTAGAATATCGGGGATGATTTTACAAAAAGCTTGCGGAAAAATACCTTTGTCAATGTTCTTAATGGCGTTGTGCACATCTTCCTTGGATGCTGACACACCGCGCTGCATGTATCGTTGATTGCTCATGAGTTATATATTTTATTCAATTGAATGTGCAAAAATAGTTATTATTTTGCTTATAGCCTTGAGTTTTATGAAAATAAAAGAGGAGAAGGGATTTATTCTGTTCCCATATTATTGCCGTTCCTGTTTTAGATTTATTGTTATGCTCTTATTTTTTAGACAAGTAAATTTAATATGTATATCGAACAGGCATTAATATCATACACTATTTATATGTTACAATGCCTTGTCAATATAGCGTTATAAAGAAAGACGCATAGTACAACCACCCCCCCATCAATATCAAAGATCTTAAAGACTATAAAAGAAAACACGGCCTAATTTAACGTGAAATATAAAATTCCCCCGTCATCTCATCGTCTTCATTATCAGTATGTTCCGGTGTGAAAATATCTGTAAAGGCCCCGAAACGGTTGGTAATCGCCGGTCAATGTACCACATTGCGCCCACCATACCCATAGCGGCAAAACTCCAACAGATGTACCTTGCCGGCAGTATGTTACCATGAAAACAGCCTTATGGCTTTATTGCTTCACCTGTGTGAAGCGGCAGTTTCACACAGGTGACAACGGCTCTTCACCCGAATGATAGGGCCTGTTCATCTGGGTGATGGTACAGATGGTGCACTCTTCTTGCACGGATACTGCCGTAAATATACCAAGATTACGTATCCAATATGACAACCGGCATCTGACGAGCTGGCTTCCGCAAGGAAAAACGAAAAAAAAAGCACTTTGTGGGGATACAGAAAATTCTGTCACTGCATATCGTTGTATATCAGTATAATGCGGTGGCGGAACAAAAACATTGCAGTGCGGAAATAAAAAATAACAGTACGTAAAGTTTTATCAGATTATAACTTAACGACAAAGATGGATATGCCCGGCAGACAAACTTTTTGAGAGCCGGGCATCTGCAACGACATAATGTGTCATGCCAAAGAAGCAGTTTGCATTTTATTTTAGATTTTCATCAGTTTGATACAACCGATTGAAGAATAAACTTTTAGCGTAGTATTTGAGAAACAGAGGTAACGATTTAGCAACCGTGCGAATATCAGCGATTTGCGGTGCTATGCTGTCAAATAACTCTTTGCATTTATAAAGTTAATAAAATTATTCGGGGAATAATGCCTACTATCAAAAAAAGCTGCATCCTATCTTTGTAGATAGTCCATATAAAAAGAATGCAACCTCACAAATTATAGCTATCTTTGTGATTGAAACTCAATGCATCAATTACAATGGCAAAAATTACCGTTCAAAATACAGATATTAGCGTTGTCAAATACAATGAAGAAGACTATATCAGCCTTACAGACATGGCAAGAAGCCAACTGCAAGAGCATATTATCTTCCGTTGGCTTAGCCTTAAAAGCACTATCGAGTATCTTGGCGAATGGGAAATGTTGTATAATCCCGATTTTAATTGTACCGAATTCGGTACAATTAAAAATGCGGCAGGAAGCAATAATTTTGTGCTTTCGGTGAAAACGTGGATAGAAAGGACCAGTGCAATTGGTATTCGTTCTAAGGCTGGTCGTTACGGTGGCACATATGCACATCGGGATATAGCATATCATTTTGGTATGTGGATTTCTCCTAAATTCCAATTACTTCTTGTTAAGGAGTATCAGCGGCTAAAGACAGAAGAACAAAGGCTGCTCGGTTGGTCAGCGAAACGTGAATTGTCTAAAATCAACTACTGCATACATACTGATGCCATAAAACAAAACCTTGTTCCGATGGAAGTCACACCGGTACAAGCAAGCATTATTTATGCCAATGAAGCCGACGTACTGAACGTGGCGATGTTTGGTATGACAGCAAAACAATGGAGAGAAGCGAATCCCGAACTGAAAGGCAACATCCGTGATTATGCCACTATCAATGAACTTATATGTTTGTCGAATATGGAGAATCTAAATGCTGTGTTTATCGAACAGAATATGACACAAAGGGAACGTCTTGTTAAACTAAACCAAATAGCTATCCATCAAATGAGCATATTGGAAAGTAATGATAATCAAAATCGTAAGTTGTTGAAATAAAGATTATGAAAGACAATAAGAATTACGATTATACAGATGAATTTAGCTCTATGGTTCATTCTGCAAGATTTATAAATGCGGCAGAGTTGTCCGGACTGTTCTTTTCCGCTCCTAAGTGGATAACCATTTGGATGAAATTTCGTAATGTCATGGTGAAACCTTTGGGGTTGAAAAAAGAAAGAGATTTATGGGATTTGGTACATATTGAATCCGAGAATATAGCAACGGTATGCAAAAATGATAAGCATCTTGATTTAGAAATTGCGTTTATAACCGAGAGCACGGAATGTGATAGCCAACGCATATCTGTCAGCACAAAAGTCAGATTCCATAATAGTTTAGGAAAATGTTATTTTGCCATAATCAAACCGTTTCACAATTTAATTTGCAAGATACTCTTACAACGGGCAAAAAATAATATTGAAAAATCTTTTTACAGATAAGCATTTTAATGTGTCAGTAATCAATAAAGAATATGAATGCAGAATATAAAGTTGGTGATTTTATTTATAATGCAGATATTTATGATGGGTTGAATAATTCTCTGTCCGATTTGGCGTTTTACAAAAAATGGCTACCTCAAAATAAAGATGCTAAAATACTTGAACTCTGCTGTGGCACGGGTAGACTTACGATTCCAATAGCAAAGGATGGGTATAATATTAAGGGAGTTGATTATACTTTATCCATGCTTGAACGGGCAAAAGAGAAAGCATTTCAAGCTGGGTTAAAAATAGATTTTATTGAAGCGGATATTAGAGAATTAAACTTAGGAGAAAATTCGATTTATTTTTATTCCGTTTAATTCAATCCATCATTTGTATAAAAATGAGGATTTATTTGATGCATTGAAAGTCGTAAGAATCATTTGAAAGAAAAGGTTTAGTTTTTATTGGACTGTTTCAATCCTAATATCCAATATATTGTTGAAAACGAGCGGAAGCAACATGTTATTGCCGAATATACAACCAATGATGAAAAAAAAGTGTTGATAAAACAAAGCATGCACTATGAAAGCGCATCTCAAATTAATCGTATAAAGTGGCAATATTTTATTGATGATAAATTTCATTCAGTCCAAAATATGGACATGAGATTGTTCTTTCCCCAAGAGTTAAATTCATATCTCAAACAAATAGGATTTAATATTATCCATAAATTCGGGGATTTTACAGAGCAAGAATTTGATGACAATTCAGAGAAACAAATATACATTTTGGAACTTAAAAAGTAAGGGTAAGATTATAAAATCATAAACGAAATACAACAAAAATACTGTTTATCTAAAAGTTACAAGCAGTATTTTTTTAATTGTATTCAGTAAAATGAACGGTTATATTTTTATCTCTCTGCTTTTCCTTTGTGGTTGTGTTTATTTTACGATTGTTCCGACAAAGGTTTGTGCTCCTGCATTATTCAAGATATATACTGTATAGAATCCGCTGGGTAATGAGGCTATGGACATTTGGGGTGCATAAACAAAATATTTTATTTCTTCACCGGTAGCAGTAAATATTTTCACTGTCTTTGCCTCTTTTATTTCAGGCAGGGTGAGAATATCTCCGTCATTTAGTAAAGGCATGTCCGTTTCTGAAATTGCATTCAGTTCCAAGGGAGCACTTTCGTTTCCAAAACGGTCGGCAGCTGTTACGGCAAAATAACGTTTTTGTCGCCAAGGTGAAATAGGGGTATATTCGTATTCCGTATGGGTGAGATAGGTTTCCAGTAAGTTTCCGGCATCTGTGATATCTACCGGATAGGTATCCGAGGCATAAAGATGATAGGTGACAAGACCTCCGTTGTTATCTGTGGAAATCTGCCAGCTCATATGCATTTTGCCGTCCGGCAACAGTTGCAGGGAAGGCATGGCCGGAGTGGATGGGGGGATGCTGTCCATCCAGGTCATTGGGGGAATCAATGCCGGAGTGGTATAGAAATTCTCTTGGAGTTCGTCCCAAATGCCTTTGGTGTTGTTCAATAGAAAACGATTGCGGAAGTAGGCTTGTCCGTTTAGTTTTATCTGACGGGTGAAATGAAGTTGGCGGACTATTTCGTCCAACGGCCAATTTTGTTCGTCGGGAGAGAGGAAATAAATGCCCAAACCTGGTACTATCCAGCGGTTACCGCAATTCTCTTTCCAATCCAATGCAAAAGGATAGAAATTATTTCCCTGAAAATACATCATCGGGAACAACGCATCATGAATACCTTCTTTTAGCCATTTCTGAGCATCTTGGTAAACTACATGATAAGCGTTCCATCCACGGGAGGGATATCGGTTGGTATCTCGGTATTTGCCAATAGGGGAACTGCTGACTTTCACCCAGGGTTTGATAGTCTTGATGTCGGTATAGAGCCTATGCACAATATCTGTGATATTATCACGCCGCCATTGTTTCAACTCCTTACCTTTGCCGTATTTCCGGTAGGTGTCCTTGTCGGGAAAGTTGTCGGCTTGCTCAGGGTAGCGGATGTAATCGAAATGAATGCCGTCTATATCATAACGGGAAGTTATTTCTTTTACGATGCATGACAGATATTCTTTGGTTCCCGGATTTCCCGGGTCCAAGTACCAGTTACCTTTATAAAGTTTGCAAATAGTCCGGTTTTTCCGTACTACGGAGCTACGTCCTTGCAATTGTACTTGACGGGTGTTTCCGGCAGGAATCGTAACAATCCATGCATGTAGTTCCATGCCGCGTTTGTGGCATTCTCCGATGGCGAAAGCCAAAGGGGTCATATCCGGGATTCCCTCCTGTGCTACCTGTCAGTGATTCGGCGAAAGTTTCTATGGCGGAAGGATAAATCATATCTCCGCGCAGACGGGTTTGCAACAATACCGTATTGAAATTGGCGGCTTTCAGACGATCCAGTATATCACATAATTCTTTTTGGCTGACGCCGGATGCCTGATGCGTTTACTGCCTTGTTACGAGGCCAGTCCATTCCTCCGAGCGTAGTGAGCCAGGTGGCACGGATTTCATATTTAGGTTGTGAGAAAACGGGTGATAAACTCACTATGACTAGTAATAAAGTTATAAAGAATGTTCGCATTTACTTTAATTTTAGGGCAAGATACGAAGTAATCAATTAATTCGTTACTTTTGCCCCAACAAAACAAAAAAATAGAATATGATAACCTTTATTATTGCATTATTGGTTCTTGTAGGCGGATACTTTTTGTATGGAAGTTATGTGGAACGTGTGTTCGGTCCTGACAAGATAAGGAAGACACCTGCCCTGACCATGGCGGATGGCGTTGACTTTATTCCACTTCCTACTTGGAAGATTTTCATGATTCAATTTTTGAATATAGCCGGCTTAGGACCTATTTTCGGTGCTATAATGGGAGCGAAGTTTGGTACGGCGTCTTATTTGTGGATTGTTTTAGGTACCATTTTTGCCGGGGCGGTACACGATTATTTGTCCGGAATGCTTTCCATTCGGCATGATGGCGAGAGTTTGCCGGAAATTATCGGTCGTTACTTGGGCCTTCCCACAAAGCAGTTGATGCGCGGTTTTACGGTTGTGCTGATGATATTAGTCGGAGCGGTTTTTGTGGCAGGACCTGCCGGATTGCTTGCCAAACTTACTCCGGAGTATATGGATGTTACTTTTTGGATTATAGTCGTATTTGTCTATTATATGTTGGCTACATTGTTGCCGGTAGATAAGATTATAGGAAAAATATATCCGTTGTTTGCCATTGCTTTATTGTTTATGGCGGTGGGGATTTTGGTGATGTTGTTATGGAATCATCCGGCATTGCCCGAAATTACGGACGGGCTGCATAATACCCACCCTGCCGGATTACCAATTTTTCCTATCATGTTTGTTTCTATTGCTTGTGGGGCAATCAGTGGCTTTCATGCCACACAATCTCCGTTGATGGCACGTTGTATGAAGAATGAGAAGTATGGCCGTCCTATTTTTTATGGAGCGATGGTGACCGAAGGGATCGTGGCATTGATTTGGGCTGCTGCCGCTACTTGTTTTTTTCATCAAAATGGTATGGAGGAGAGTAATGCTTCGATTATTGTGGACAGCATAACCAAGGAATGGTTGGGTACGATAGGAGGTTTATTGGCTGTACTGGGGGTAATTGCCGCTCCTATTACCAGTGGAGATACCGCTTTACGTTCAGCTCGTTTGATTGTTGCCGATTTTATGCATTTGGAACAAAAAAGTATAGCGAAACGTTTATTGATTTGTATTCCTATTTTTGCGGTAACTATCGGTATATTGTTGTACAGTCAGCGTGATGCGGCGGGATTTGATATGATATGGCGTTATTTTGCCTGGTGTAATCAGGCTTTGTCTGTGTTTACTTTGTGGGCGGTCACTGTTTTTCTGGTACGTGCGAAAAAGAATTATTATATTACCTTGTTTCCTGCCTTGTTTATGACGGCTGTATGTTCTACTTATATTTGCATTGCTCCCGAAGGATTGGCACTTTCTGATTATGTATCTTATATAATCGGTGGTCTTTGCACGTTGGTAGCCGCTATAGGGTTTGTAAGTTGGTATAGGAAACAAAACAGCATAGTTTATGAAAAAATATAGAAAATCGATTTGGTTGCCTGTCGCTTTGTTGGTTTATACTACAGCGATGGCCGTTTATTTTATTCCGCGTAATACGGAAATAAGTGATACGGAAAAGTATCTCACAGTAGGTTTATCCTATATGATAATAGCGTTGTTATGGATTGTCCTTCGTAAGAAAGAAAAGGCGGAGGAAAGACGTGAACGTGATTTGGAAAATAAAAAAGTAACTATTAAACGACAACATTATGAAGAAAATTTTAGTCAGCTTGATGCTGTTGGTAATGACTGCACTGAGTGCACATGCTCAATTTGAGAAGGAGGTATGGTATGTGAATGCTTCATTGACAGGGCTTGACCTATCTCATAGCAAGAATGAGGGTACAAATTTTGGTTTCGCTTTGACCGGTGGTGCGTTTGTAGCCGATAATGTGGCTGTATTGCTGAATTTTAAGGGCAATTATGTAGAACATGGAATGGATGAAACCAGTATTGGTGCACAAGGACGTTATTATTTTTCCAGTTGCGGTATTTATGGAGGATTGGGAATGGCGTATAAGCACCTTTCTTGTGTAGGATTTAAAAAGAATCTGGTTTGTTTGACACCGGAAGTCGGATATGCTTTTTTCTTGGGCAGAAATGTGACTATTGAGCCGTCTGTATATTATGACTTGAGTTTTAGTGATATTTCAGAATTTAGTAAATTAGGCTTCAAGATAGGGTTCGGAGTTTACTTCTGATTGATGTAATTCCACCACAGATTACGCAGATTATTGAATGGGAGAATTCATTGAAATTCAATCTATGTAAATCTGTATAATCTGTGGTGGAAAAACTTTTTATGTGAGATTAATGCGCATAGAGATGCGTGAACGGAATTTCTTTACCATCACTACCTGTTACTTTTAATTTCAGTTGTCCTCCGTTTTGGTCGAAATAACGTAATTCCATTGGATGATATCCTTTCGCCAATGCCTTTTGTCCCACTATTTCTTTAGGTCCGTGAGGTCCGTCATTGTCTACTATCTGTTCACTGTCTATGGTCAATGTACTACCATCGTCGGACAGGAGTGCAAAAGTGTAGATATCGTCTTGAGGAGCATTGAAATATCCTTTGATAATCAGTCCGATATTTCCTTTTACTTTTTTAGGAATCATAACGTCTTCCACTGGATAAGTACCATTGACCGGAGCTTTTTCTATTTCACTGCATTTATTTCCTTTAAATTCGTGCCATGTAGCTTTCAAACCCGGATTGGAAGGAGCGGCAGTTACAGAGGGGGTATATTCACTTTTGATGAAACGTGTCTTGGCTATGTCACCTTTCTTTCCATTAGGGCGGAAGGTGCAGAAAGTAAAGTCTGTGGTTTCAGTCACTTTGATGGGACCTTCATATACGGGAGATTGTAAAGTAGGAGTACTGCCATCAGTGGTATAGTGAATTTTCGCAGTGGGGTCAAGGCAAGTTACATTGATGGTTCCTTCACCGATAAAGGCGTTGACGGCATTAAAGCCTTCCAAATCGGGTATACGGTAATTGATACCCATGATATTGAGACGTTCAAACTGATCAGACAGGCGTTGTTTGAAGGCATTCCAGTCTTTTTGCTCCGGTTTGCTCCAACCTAATTCGGCAATAGCCAGCAAACGTGGAATGGCCATATATTGCATACGTGCGTTGGAAGGAATCCATTCGCACCAAATATTTCCCTGCACTCCTAAAATCAGCGACTGCTGCTCGGGAGTCAGGTTGTCTGTCGTATCCAGATTATAAATGCTTGCCATAGAATTCTTGTCTTCTGCATAATCCAAATAAAATTGTCCGTTAGGAGTGAAAATGACAGGGTTGCCTTGTGCCGTTGCCTTGGTCGCTGCATCTTTTACCCAGCTGCGCCACCACATTACGGTGGCTGTTTTAGACAATCCGCCTTCAATGATTTCATCCCAGCCTATCATTTCTTTGCCTTTCCCGTTAAAGAATCTCTCCATGTCATGAATGAACCATGATTGCAGTTCTTCTTCGGTTTTCAGATTATTGTCATGCATACGTTTCTGGCAGTCCGGACATTTTTTTCCAATTGGTTTTTTCTACTTCGTCACCTCCTATATGTACATACTTATAGGGGAAAAGGGCTATCAGTTCTGCATAAATATTCTTGCAGAACTCCAATGCAGAGTCTTTCCCCGGACAAACAGGTGAGGAGAAGACGCTTCCCCAACCGGTTTCGTTAAAACAGGAAACACCTTCATAGTTACTCACAGCTGCCAGCATGTGTCCCGGCATATCAATTTCGGGAATAATATCTATGCCTCGTATTTTGGCGTATGCTATGACATCCTTGATATCTTCCTGAGTGTAGTAGCCTCCATATAGGGTGTCACCTTCTACGATGCGTATCTTGTCTTCGGGAATTGCCATATCCGGATTGTTGTCAGTCTTTGACTGACGTATGCATTCGCGGTCATGGGAATTGAATTTGCGCCAGGCTCCTTTTTCCGTCAGTAAAGGATATTTCTTGATTTCGATACGCCATCCTTGGTCATCGGTAAGATGCCAGTGGAATTTATTCATCTTGTAAAGGGCCATGACATCCAGTAATTCTTTCACCTCATCTATTGTGTAGAAATGGCGGGATACGTCCAGCATGATGCCTCTCCATTCAAAGCGGGGGGCATCTTGAATGTTAACGGCCGGTATGGCCCAGTCTGTACCTTTAACAATTTCTTTAGATTCTATTTGCGGGGGAAACAGCTGTCTGAGGGATTCGATACCTGCAATGACACCTCCGTAAGAGTTACCTGTAATGTTGACCTTATCGCTCTCGGCTGTCAGGGTATAAGCACCTTCTTTTCCTTGAACATCCCCCAAGGCAAGGGTGATGGTTCCTTCGCCTTCTTTTACTTTAAGGTCGTAGCCTGTGGCACTGGAAAGCATATCGGCCAAATACTCGGCTGCGGGAATTAGTTCGGCGTCAATAACACCGATGGAGGTATTACTTTTCAATACAAAAGCACCGTTTGTTTCCTCCAGATGGTTGGTTATGGGTACAATGGATACCTCTTTTGTTACAGGGGGAGTACTGGTACATGCTCCCAACATCAATGTGCCTGCTAACATACAGGCGGTCATTAACTGCTTATGTGTACATTTGGTCATAGGATAATAAATTAGGTTATTGGACAAAGATAACAGAAATATTGGGAAAAACGATATTATTTGGCGGGATATTGGAAAGTAACCAGTACTCCTTTATGGTCTGTAGGCCATACGCCCAATGGTTCTATAAACTTGTCTTTAGATGTTTCCTGAACACGCTGTGCACGGACTATGGAATTTTTCGGACCGAAAATGGCGGCGTCTTTCACTTTCAACCCCTTTTCGGGATAATACCAAATGTAATCTATACGGTCGCGTTCATCTGCTTTGGGAGCCCAGGTTATTTTGTCGGCGGGCTTTGCCGGATTATCCGAAGGATAAGTGAAGCCGGGATAGTTTAATACATCTGGATAGAATTCTCGATAGGCGTCTTTCAATCCGGCTTCGTCTAACAGGACAGGAACTGTCCAGGGGATTACAAAGCCATGATGGTCATACAGGTCTTTGGTCTCTTCAGTCCAATCTTGATGTGAAGGTTCATTAAAATCTCCTCCTAAAATGATGGTGTAGCCGGCTGCACGATCTTTTTTTGGCCTGTTCAATGAATAGTCTGATGGCGTCATCGCGTTGTGAGGCTACATTTCTCTTTAATACTTCTTCTACGGTAGTGGGGATAGGGATTTCTTCCCAAGTAGAACCATCATATCCGCGTACATTATAATAGGCGTCATCCAAATAATCAAGATGAGCGGTATAGACTGCTATTTTCTGTCCGTTCATATCGGCTGTAAGGCGATAGATACTGCCGTGGTCATTCTTTTCGGGAAAAACGGTTAATGAATCAGTGATGGGGTATCGGCTTAACAGACCTGTATCATAGGTATAGAAGGAATAATAGGTTTCTCCTTTTTCCTTTAATGATTGTACTAGGCGGGCAGTGAAATTGGTGTTTTCGTAATTACGTACTTCGCTCAATGTGACGAAGTCCGGACGAAGACGGGCTATTTCATTCACAATAGCGTCGTAACCACCGGGAATTACAGTTCCTTCTTGCCAAATGTTCCATTGAAGAACGGTGAATTCTTTCTCTTTTTGTGAACATCCCAATAGGAAAGGGAACAGCAAGAGTAGTAAAAAAAGTTTTTTCATATTCTGTTGATTTATAAGGTTGTTAATTCAATTCTAAATTTACTCATATTTTCGTTTAGATTGACAATGCGGAAAACATTAAAACAGATTTTTAGTAAAATGATTCTGCAATCATACCACAAAATGCTAAATTTACAGAACGGAATAAATCACTTTTAAATTCCCATTTATCATCTAGTGGTATATTGCGTATAATCATATTTAATAATTTGTATCAGTTTGGACAATCAGCGGTGAATAAAAAATCAATCAGGAGAATCCATCGCCAGTTTTTCCTTCAAAAACTGTCCCGTATAAGATGCCGCACATGCTGCAACCTCTTCCGGAGTGCCCGCAACTACCAGATTTCCTCCCATATTTCCTCCTTCGGGTCCTAGGTCAATCACATGGTCGGCACATTTTATCACATCCATATTATGCTCGATAATGATAATGGTATGTCCGCGGCTGATTAAGGCTTCAAATGCTTCCAGCAGTTTCTTGATATCATGAAAATGCAGACCTGTGGTTGGTTCATCGAATACAAAAATAGTGGGTTGTGCTTTCTCTATGCTCAGAAAATAAGCTAGTTTTACGCGTTGGTTCTCGCCGCCGGAAAGAGTGGAGGAGGCTTGTCCTAACTTTATATATCCCAATCCCACTTCTTGTAATGGAATTAGTTTCTTCACTATCTTTTTTTGGATTGTATTCGGCAAAGAATTCAATGGCTTGATTCACTGTCATTTCCAGAATGTCATAGATGCTCTTGTCTTGGAATTTTATTTCCAGCGTGTCGCTCTTGAAACGTTTTCCATGACAAGACTCACATTCTAGTACCAAATCTGCCATAAATTGCATTTCAACGGTTACCGTACCGTCACCTTTGCATTCCTCACAGCGCCCGCCTTCGGTATTGAATGAGAAATATCCGGCAGTATATCCCATTTGCTTGGCAAGAGGCTGTTCGGCAAAGAGTTTTCGTATTTCGTCGTATGCTTTTACATAGGTTACCGGATTGCTGCGTGATGATTTTCCGATAGGATTCTGGTCTACAAATTCAATATCTTTCACCAGCTGTACATCTCCTTCCAAAGAGATGAACTCACCCGGCCGTTCGCTAGCTTCACTATATTCGCGTTTCAATGCCTTGTAAAAGACATCACGTACCAACGTACTCTTCCCCGAACCGCTGACTCCCGTAACTACCGTCATTACATTCAGTGGAAATTTTACGTCAATGCCTTTAAGGTTGTTTTCACGCGCACCTTTTATTTCTATATAATTGTTCCACGGACGATGGCATCGGGGAATCTCTATGTTTTCTTCTCCCAACAAATAGCGCACCGTATAACTGTTACTGTTTCTTTGAAGATCGTTCATGTTGCCTTGATATACTATTTGTCCTCCTAAACGTCCTGCTTGAGGACCGATATCAATGATATAATCGGCAGCACGGATTATTTCTTCATCATGTTCTACCACTACTACGGTGTTTCCCAGCTCCTGTAACTGACGAAGTACTTTTATCAGCCGGTCGGTGTCACGGCTGTGTAATCCGATACTGGGCTCGTCCAGGATATAGAGTGAGCCTACCAAGCTGCTGCCTAATGAGGTGGCCAGATTGATGCGCTGGCTTTCACCGCCGGAGAGCGAGTTGCTGAGACGGTTCAGTGTAAGATATCCCAAACCCACATCCATGAGGAAGTTGATGCGGTTGGTAATTTCCGTTAAGATCCGTTTGGCGATGGCTGTGTCATGTGCATCTAGTTCTAGAGTGCGGAAGAATTCTTTTAAGTCGTGAATAGGTAAGTCAACCAGTTGAGAGATGGATTTTCCACCTACTTTTACATAACCGGCTTCCTTTTTTCAAGCGTGTTCCGTGGCAGACAGGACAAATAGTTTTTCCCCTGTATCGTGCCAGCATCACACGATATTGTATTTTATATTGGTTTTCTTCCAGCATTTTGAAGAAAGAATCTATACAGGCCTTATTTCTAGGTCCATGCCATAAATAATCTTTTTGTTCCTGTGTCAGTTCATAATAAGGGGCGAAGATGGGGAAATCGTGGGCGGGAGCTTCATGAATGAATTCCTGTAGCCATTCCCCCATCTTTTCACCACGCCAGCAAAGGACAGCTCCGTCATATACACTCAGAGCACGGTTTGGAATCACCAGATGTTCATCTATACCTATCACTTTACCGAAGCCTTCGCATTCGGGACAAGCGCCGAGAGGGGAATTGAATGAAAACATTTGGTCATTCGGTTCTTCGAATTTAATTCCGTCGGCCTCGAATTTAGTGCTGAAAGAGAACAGCTGCGTACTTCCGTCAGCAGAGTAGAAGCGGAGGAGGCAATTCCCGTCTCCCTCGTACATGGCCGTTTCGGCAGAATCGGTGAGGCGGCTGATACTGTCTTTGCTATCATCGGCTGTCATGCGATCTACCAGCAGATAGATGTTTTGTTTTTTATCTTCGGCAGCTGTTTGTTGCAGAAAATCTTCTATACGGACTATTTCACGGTTCACCTCTATACGGGTAAATCCTTGTTTCAAGTCCATTTCCAGTTGCTGGAGCAGTGTACGGCCTTCACGGGGCATCATAGGAGTGAGAACCGTGTATTTCGTTCCTTTAGGAAAGGAAAGCATACAGTTTACAATATCTTCAATACTATGTTTTTTCACCAGTTGCCCGCTAATGGGGGAATAAGTCTTCCCCACGCGTGCATAGAGCAGTCGCAGATACTCATATATTTCGGTGGAAGTACCCACGGTGGAACGAGGATTGCGGCTGTTCACTTTTTGCTCTATGGCGATAGCGGGTGGTATACCTTTGATGAAATCACACTCAGGCTTGCTCATGCGGCCCAGAAATTGACGGGCGTATGATGACAGGCTTTCTACATAGCGTCGCTGACCTTCAGCGTATAATGTATCAAAAGCCAAGGATGATTTTCCGGAACCGGATAGTCCCGTGATGACGACCAGCTTGTTGCGTGGAATGTTTACATCGATGTTTTTGAGGTTGTTTACCTTTGCTCCTTTTATGGATATATAGTTACTTTCTGACATTCTTTATTGAATTTGGTTTAATATGCAAAGATAATTATAAGTTTTCTTATCTTTGCAAGCGTATTAAACAAGAATAACAAAATGAGAGCAAAAACTATTCTTCTTTTATTGATAGCACTACTTTTTACTTCTGTTGTCAGTGCTCAGACACGTTATCCTAAACGTGAGTTCCGCGGTGCATGGATTCAGTGTGTGAATGGACAGTTCCAGGGAATGCCGACAGAGAAGATACAGCGGCTGTTAATAAATCAACTAAACAGTCTGCAGGGCGCAGGCATTAATGCGATAATTTTTCAGGTACGTGCAGAAGCCGATGCCTTGTATAAATCTTCTTATGAGCCGTGGAGCCGCTTTCTTACAGGAGTGCAGGGCAGAGTGCCTTCACCTTACTGGGACCCGATGCAGTTCATGATTGATGAATGCCATAAGCGTGGAATGGAGTTCCATGCCTGGATTAACCCTTACCGTGCCAAGACAAAGGGAACTACTGCCTTATCACCCATTCATCCGTATAATAAGAATCCGGAACGTTTCGTGAATTATGCTGGTCAACTTTATTTTGATCCGGCTTTGCCCGAAAACCGTAAATACATTTGCAAGATTGTGCGCGATATTGTTACCCGTTATGATGTGGATGCCATTCATATGGATGATTATTTCTATCCTTATCCCAACCCGGGCGAAGATTTTCCTGATCATGTCAGTTTTGCGCAATATGGTCGCGGATACAGTAATAAAGCCGATTGGCGCCGTGACAACGTGAATGTGCTGATAAAGGAAATTCACGAAACTGTGCGCGAGTGTAAGCCGTGGGTGAAGTTCGGTGTTTCTCCTTTTGGTATCTACCGCAACAAGAAAAATGATCCGAATGGAAGTGATACACGCGGTCTTCAGAATTATGATGATTTGTATGCAGATGTGCTGATGTGGATTAATAATGGTTGGGTAGATTATAATATCCCTCAGATTTATTGGGAAATAGGTCATCCTGCTGCCGATTATGACAACTTGATACATTGGTGGGCAAAACATGCCGCTTCGCGTCCGTTATTTATCGGTCAGGATGTGATGCGTACGGTGAACAAGGCGGATGCCCGTAATCCGTTACAAAACCAGATGCCTGCCAAAATGAAGTTGCAACGGTCGCTTCCTACCGTGCAGGGAAGTTGTCAATGGTATGCTGCTGCAGTGGTGGATAATGCCGGCAATTACCGCACTATGCTGGAGAAGGAGTATCATCGTTATCCGGCTTTGATTCCTGAATCTCCTTTTATGGACGATAAGGCTCCAGGTAAAGTAAAGAAGGTGAAGATGGTATGGACGTATGAAGGTCCGGTACTCTTCTGGACAGCTCCGAAGGCAAAGGACGAGATGGACAAAGCTGTACAGTATGTGGTTTATCGCTTTGATAAAAAAGAAAAAGTCAATTTGGATGATGCTTCCCATATTGTAGCCATTACCCGTGACCATTTTTATCCATTACCTTATAACGATGGAAAAACGAAGTACCAGTATGTGGTGACAGCGTTGGACCGTTTGCACAATGAGTCGAAGGGTACTAAAAAGAAAGTAAAACTGTAAGAAGCGGGAGTGTTTCTTAATTTAGATTTATTTTACTGCCACTGCCTGGGTATTATATTCACGTCCTATCGATGAATAAAGAATTCCGGGGCAGTGGCAGTTGATTTGTATGCCGCCTGTTTTCCGGGTGCTATATTGTTTATGTTGAAATCAGGAAAAGGTTATAACATCTGTAATCCATCTATTGCGGCTTTATCTAATCAGTGATGACAAAGAGTTGATGATTATTTCCGGAGCCGATCATATGGATTTTTTTGATGATTTCCCATAATCGTCCTATTCTCAGTAAAGCAGGAACCCTGCCACTCCGCAAAGTATAATCATTAATATAGGATTGATTTTGTATTTCCGTGTACCTATAAAGGTTACTAGAAAAATAATTATACTGATGATGAATTGATACAAATCTATTTGATAACTGCCGAAGTTTTCAGCATTCATCAAGACGAGTGCAGCTGCTGCCAGCAGACCTACTACTGCCGGACGCAACCCTTTGAATACGGCTTCTACAACCGGATGCTTTTGGTATTTCAAGAAGAACCGGCTGATGATTACCATTAATATGAACGATGGAAAAACTACAGCAAAAGTAGCTATGCAAGAACCGAATATAGCCCAGCTTTCATTGTAGCCTGCATTCAATACCGCAGTATATCCCACATAAGTAGCAGAGTTGATGCCAATGGGACCCGGTGTCATTTGGCTGATAGCGATGATATCTGTAAATTCGCTGGCACTGATCCAATTATATCTTGTTACTACTTCTCCTTGTATCATGGACAACATGGCATAGCCTCCTCCGAAACCGAAGAGCCCTATTTTACAGAATGTGTAGAATAAATATAGAAAAATCATTTGGATGAATATTTATGTTTGTACTTGCCATATATAAAACCTCCCACGCCCGCTATTATGATAATGTAGACTGGAGACACGTCCAATACCCAGATAAGCAATGCGGATACTATTGGTATCCAGACAGTGTAACGGTTTATCTTGGCGGATTTTGCCATGGAGAAAGTGGGAGCTGCAATAAGGGCTACTACCGCCGGGCGAATTCCCTTGAATATATTCTCTACAATTGGATATTGTTTGAACTGTTGAAAGAACAAGGCAATTGCCAATATGATAAAGAAAGAGGGGAGTATTGTGCCTAAAGCCATTGCCAATGCTCCACGGAATTTACGCAATTTATATCCGATAAATATGGCAATATTTACAGCAAATATTCCGGGTACAGACTGAGTGAGGGCTAATAAATCAATAAAATCCTCTTTGTCAATCCATTTTCGTTTGTCCACTATTTCATCTTGAATTAGGGGAACCATAGCATATCCTCCGCCAATAGTAAATAGTCCTATTTTTAGGAAGATAAGAAATGATTGTAAATAGAAATTCATTTTTTTAATTTTGTTTCATATAAGTGCTTGGTGGAACTCCGTAGTATTTCTTAAATGTATCCGTAAAATATTTGGGATCACTGAATCCCATCATATCCGAAACTTCGGATACGGTATAACGTTTGCTTTTCAATAAAATGCTAGCTTCGTTCATACGTACTTTACGTATAAAGTCACTGGGCGAATCATTGGTTAAGGCCTTTATTTTATTGTATAAACTACTCCGGCTCATATTCATTGCATCACATAGGTTTTCTACGTTCATTTCTTTGTTTATACTACTTTTTATGATGTCGGTAGCTTTTAAAAGAAATTCCTGTTCCAAACTGACCGTCGGATCATCTGATACCTCGTCTGCATTGAATTTGAATTGTGAGAAACGCTTTTTCATGATTTCCCTGTTCGCCAGAACGTTGGTTATGTTTGCTTTCAGTACTTCCATGTCAAATGGTTTGACTATGTATTTATCGGCTTTGGTCTGTAAGCCTTTGATAATACTTTCTTTATCGTTCAATGCGGTCAGCAATATGATAGGTATATGACTGGTTTCAATATTACTTTTCAATATATTGCACATTTTGTCTCCATTCATGATAGGCATCATTACATCCGACAGTATCAGATCAGGTTGTCGCTCTTTGATAAAATCCAGTGCTTCTTGCCCGTTTCCTACATCAGACACATGATAATCTTCCGATAGTGTATGCAATAGGAAAGTACGCAATTCCATATTATCTTCCACTATCAGAATGGAAGCGGCATGTGTTTTGACCGGCTTGTTTTTGATCTCTTTCACCAGTTCTTCCGGATTGCCTTCGATGACAGGCAGCGGGTCAATTACATCAGCTTTTTTGAATATACGGTAGTTGTATTTCCGACTTTTGATAGGGAATGCCAGTTTGAAGGTAGTTCCTACATTCTCTATACTGCTCATTGATATTTTGCCGGCATGGCTTTTTATCAGTTTGTAGGTAAGCAGCATGCCGATGCCGCTTCCTGTGATTTGCAGATTGATGGCATTATTCCCTCTGAATAGGCTTTTGAACATTTTCTTTTGTTCATTGGCGGGGATCCCGATTCCTGTATCTGTAATAGTGATGAACCAATGACTTTTATTTTTCTGAGTTTGCACAGTGACTATTGCCCCCCTGACAGGTATATTTCAAGGCATTTGTCATCAGGCTTACGATAATGGAATCCATCTTGTTTCTGTCCAGCCATACTTCCTGGCTTTCGAAATTAGTTTCAAATATGATATTTATCTGTCTTTTGC